>OMCA01000351.1_pt1 | contig 27881 bp, 16 predicted proteins | sample 1673621 | NCBI WGS metagenome assembly OMCA01 (sample SAMEA103958117, study PRJEB25191) | human gut metagenome | biome: human-associated habitat [ENVO:00009003]; feature: intestine environment [ENVO:2100002]; material: feces | place: Germany | collected 2013/2015
TGTTTCCACCGTATTTTTCACCTGTGAATCCTTTCGGACCGATATTCAGGCGCGGATCATCACCGCGGTACGTCTGGCATAGTTGAAAGATGTTGTACCGGATCCCCTGTTGTGCTTCCGGATCGCCTTCGATAACCACATCCATTTCTTTCCATATATTGGCCCAAGCTTGCTGATGATCGTTTTCCAGCTTATCCCAGCCGTCTATTTTAGTCTGACGGGCTTTGGTGACGGAATGTTCTATCAGTTCCTGGCGTTCATCATAGAGCGACGAACTTATAACGGTATATTTGATGAGCATTACATTGTCTCCCGGTTTCACATCTGCCCCGATGCTGAACCCGGTTTGTTTCTCCTTTTCAATGCGTATCGGGTTCGAGGTGGTTTCTTTGCCGTTCTTGAAGAACTGATAGGTCATGGCATAGCACACTTGCGCATCTTCACGTCGGGTTTGCGTCCATAGATAAGCACAATCCTTTGTGACGCCGGAACGGAGGATATTCCATATCTTCTCGTTTGGATCATCATCCTTATTGACTATGACTGCATCCAGGGAGGGAATCAGTGATATTCTTCCCGTATAATTGATGGAGGTGACGCTGTATTTTATCAGACATAAATCGGGCTGAGCCATATTGTTGATATGCTCCACATGTACCCGTATTTGGTGTCCTTTGGGAGATGTGATTTCGAAGTCCCGGTAGGAGATACCCGCTTTCATATCGAGCCTGCGGCTGAAGCTGTTCACGTCCCATTGTGCCAGGTCCAGTTCTTCGTCGATAAGGCGCAGACTGACACGACTCCAGTCTGCTGCATTGGGAATACGGGTATAGAAATGAGGGAAACCGTTTTTCCACCAGCCTACACGCGTTTTATCAAGAAAGGTGATACCGGCAACGAATGAACCACGGTATGAGTCGCTTGAATAAGGTTCCTCGAAATTGCCCCGTTGGCCGAAGCGACCGTTCCCAAGACTGAATATACTTTCTGACATTCGCAGGTTGTCGGCGTGAAAGTTATCTTCAATAATATTCCATTCATCGGTTTTAAGGTATCTTTTCATGGTGTGTATCTCAATGGTGATTATGGCCGTAAAGATAAACAAATAAACGGATAAACGGCAATGATGAGGAAAAAAAGGAGACAAAGAATATCTAAAGAATAAGATGTGTTTGGTTCCTTTATAAGAATCGCCCCGATCTTTTTAAAGGAACGAGGCGATTATCGTAGAGAAAAGAGTTGTTTGTCGTAGAGGGATAGATATCTCCTTTTAAGTATGTTCTCGCGCGGATTATGCTTTTGCTTGTTCTCCTTTGGTCTCTTTGATTAAATATACACAAACGGCACCGATAATCAACATCACGCCTGCCATGACAAGCATATTTATTTCAGGCGGTAACATGCCTTTCGGGGTGAACAGAGCCAGAATACTACCACCCAGCGTAGCAGCTACAATCTGCGGAATACAGATCGTTCCGTTGAACAGTCCCAGATAGGTCCCCATGTGTCCGCCGCTTAGAGCATTGGTCAGGATGGTGAAAGGCAATGCCAGCATAGCTGCCCATGCGCAACCGATAAGCAAAAAGGAGATGAATAATACATATTGATTGTGAACGAAATACGTGGAGATGAAACCTATTCCACCCAAAACAAGACTGAGTGAGTAGATCAGTTTGCGGTTCTTGAACATCGGGATACATACAGCCCAGAGTACAGAACCAATGGCCTGTACGGCAAACAATACGCCTACCCAGTCGGCAGCATTCTGATATTGGATACTCTTAGTGTCCAGCACTACTTTGTTTGCGCCGTTCACCACAGTTTCAACAGTAGGAGCATCGAATACATTGGCAGCTACACTACCATTGGTATAGGTCCACATGAACATGAAGGCAAACCAACAGAAGAACTGGACCAAACCTACTGTCCAGAAAGCTTTCGGTGCTTTCACCAGTAGTTTCACCATATTGATCTTTTCCTTTTTTTCCTCTTCGGTGATGCCATGGTATTCCGCATATTCGGCAGGTGGCATTTCTTTCACCTTTACTGTGGTGTAGATGACGCAAAGTATCAGAATGGCTGCTCCGATATAGAAGGAATATATAACTGAGTCGGGAACTACACCTTGGGGAGCTATGTTGCTGATGCCTATCCATGTAAAGATGAACGGGAACAGGAAACCTACCAAGCTACCGGCATTGCACAGGAAACTCTGGATAGAGTAGGCAAGGCCTTTTTGCTTTTCGTTTACCATGTCGCCCACCATCATTTTGAATGGCTGCATCGCCATATTGATGGAGGTATCCAGAAACATCAACGATACTAATCCGAATATCATTGCCGTGCTGACTGCCATACCGAAGCTACCGGCATTCGGCAGCAGGCACATTACCAGTACGGCTACCAGTGAACCGACAAAGAGGTAAGGAATACGTCGTCCGAAGCGTGTCCACGTTTTGTCGCTTGCAGCACCTACGATGGGCTGCACGATGATACCTGCCAATGGTGGCAATATCCAAAAATAACTCAAATTGTGCGGGTCTGCACCCAATGTCGCAAAAATACGGCTGATGTTCGCACTCTGCAAAGCATACGCAATCTGTACGCCAAAGAAGCCGAAGCTGATATTCCACAGCTTCCAAAAGCTCAAATCAGGTTTTACTTTCATTCTTTATTTTATGTATTAGATATTTATTCAGTTATTTCGTTGTTCCCCTCACTACAAGATTCGTTCTCACAATCTTGTTGCTACTCTTATCATCGCCCCCTTCCAGTTTACCTGTCAGAATGCTGAAAGCGCTTTTTCCAACTTCTTCTCCATGCTGTTCTACGGTGGTCAGTTTGGGATCTGTGCTTTGGGCGATGGCACCGTCGGTAAATCCGCAGATCGATACTTCGTCGGGCACTTTCTTTCCAACCAGTTTGCAGGCATACAGAATGCCTGAAGCTGTTTCGTCATTGATGGCGAAGAAACCGTCGGGATGCTCGGAACCTTCCAGTATGTCAGGGGTGATGGATATGGCACGTTCCCGGGTATCACACAACATAATCATGCTGTCGTCTACGGGAATCTTGTATTTCTTCATGGCATCCAGATAGCCATTCCGGCGGTTCTTGGTGATTTCCAAATGCGGGGCTGCTCCATAAAACAGGATACGCTTGCAGCCTGTCTGTAGCAAAAGAACCGGCATAGTCGTCCACTACCACCCGCTCTGTTTTCAATCCGGTGCAGATGCGGTCGTAGAACACAATGGGGATATTGTTATTCAGCAAGTCCTGATAATGGTCGTATTGGGAAGTATCTTTTGCTAATGAGGCAATCACACCACAGACGCGGGCGGCAAGGAATGAATGTACGATTTTCACTTCCTGTTCATAAGATTCGTTGCTCTGCGCTACCAGAATATTGTATCCTGCTTCGGCGGCAGCCTTTTCAATGCCACTCAGCACGCACGAGAAAAAGTGATGTACCAGTTGCGGCACAATTACACCGATTGTATTCGAACGGCTGGCTCGAAGATTTACTGCAAGTACGTTAGGCTTATAATTATGCTCGCGGGCGTAAGCATGTATAAGGTTGCGGGTTTCCTGGCTGATATCCGGGTTGTCCTTCAACGCTCTTGACACGGTAGAGGGCGAGACGTTCAACGCCCGTGCTATGTCCTTGATGGTAATCTGCGGTTTATTCATGGTATTCTCTAAGTATTCCTTTATCCAAAGGTAGTGCAAACCAAAAACAATACAAAATAAGCTTGCTTGTTTTTTTATTGCTGAGGTGCAGCTTATCTTATTGAACTGACTTATCCGGTTGCAAAAATAGCTGAATACATGAAATATCGCTTCTTCATTGACAGTTATCGGGTTAGTGATTTGCGCAAACGTTTGCAAACGTTACAGAAAGTCCCGTTGTCTTTATGCCGGTATTGAACCGGTAGGGAAAGATGTTATCAATATATGAATTTTTAACAAGTGCTTCGGCTTTTGTGATTGCCATCATGCCGGCGACCACAACGATATTGCCGGAAAGCGGATTGGCTAAACTTCGTAGAGCCCGTAATATCCTTGTACCTTCTTATTTCGTGCCAATACCTGACAGCCGCACTGAAGCTGACTTTGCAAGGAATGCCAACCGGCGTCTCTTTTTATCCTGTCCCTTTCACTTTCTTTCGTATGTTTGTTGCCCTTTTCCGCAAGAAGATGTACCTTTGTGGGTAAAGTTATGTATTCCAAATTAATAATTAGAGAAATGGAAGAACTTCAAGACAAATATGTACGTTTCGACTGGGCCATCAAGCGCCTGTTACGCCAGAAGGCAAACTTCGACGTGCTTGAAGGTTTCCTCACCGTGTTTCTGGGTGAGAAAGTCACTATTTTGGAAATTCTGGAGAGTGAAAGCAATCAACTGTCCGCTGAAGATAAATTCAACCGTGTGGACATCAAGGCCCGTAACAGTAAGGACGAGATCATCATTATCGAGATACAGAATACCCGCGAACTTTATTATCTGGAGCGGATTCTTTATGGCGTTGCCAAGGCTATCACTGAGCATATCTCGCTGGGTGAAACGTACTATAAGGTGAAGAAAATCTACTCCATCAGCGTTCTCTACTTCGATATCGGAAAGGGAAACGACTACCTGTATTACGGTCAGAACCATTTCGTAGGCGTCCATACGGGCGACCACCTTCAGGTGAATGTCAAGGAGCGTGATGCCATTGTCTCCCGCATGCCAGCCGAGATATTTCCCGAGTATGTCCTTATCCGTGTGAATGAGTTCGACAAAGTGGCTGTCACACCACTTGAAGAATGGATGAAATATTTGAAGGACGGTACCATTCGCCCCGATACCACCGCTCCCGGTCTGAGCGAGGCTCGCGAGAAACTGAAATACTTCTCCATGCCCCCTAAAGAGCGCATGGCTTATGACGAGCATCTGAGCGCCGTGATGATTCAGAACGATGTGCTGGATTCTGCCAAACTGGAGGGAAAGATTGAAGGACGTGCAGAAGGACGAGATGAAGAACGTTTTTCCATAGCCCGCAACATGAAGCAACTGGGTATTCCTGTTGACGTGATAGTAAAGTCTACAGGGCTGACATCGGGAGAGATTGAAACTTTGTAGAATTTTTATAAAATATGCGATACCGCCCTGTAGCCAATGAATTTTCTTCGTAGGCTATGGGGCTTTCGCTTTACTTCCCCACCATTATGAATTTTGTATGCCAGTGGTTTTAGGTAATTTTTTAGAAAGGTGCAGGGCGTTTGTTACAGATTAATTTTATCTTTGTCCCCGACCTTTAACAAACCGAAGTGTATGCGCAGACCTGTTTTTCTTCTTCTACTTATACTTTTGCAGATAACGCTTCCCGTCAAGCTGTCCGGACAGAAACCGGATTATCGCTTGTTCGATAATATCAGTCTGGGGACGGAAGCCTCTGTAATCAATTGCTTCCTGCAAGATACACAGGGACTGATATGGATCGGTTCCAATAAAGGGTTGTTCAGTTATGACGGTTATTCCACGCAGCCACATTTCACTTTCGCCAAGCGTAACAATACGCAGATTTATTGCGGTACAGTGGTAGACAGTACCTATCTTTATCTGGGTGCCGACAATGGTCTGCTGGTTTATAACTATCGCACAGATACCTACGAAGAACCGGAAACGCAACTTCCGACCGATATCCGTGCATTGCTTGTACACGACGGTATGCTGTGGTTGGGAACATTGAACGGCCTCTATACCTATTCGCTGAACGACCACCAACTCTCTGCCGTTACCGAAGGTATTCCACACCAGACCATCTATTCCCTGATCCGCTCTTCGGACGGGCTTCTTTATATCGGTACCTATAACGGCTTCTGTCGCTATATCCCCGCTACCCGGCATTTTGAAGAAATAGACCTGCCTCTCAGTGGCAACCGGAGCAATCAGTTTGTCAATTCCCTACTGGAAGATACGGCGCGTGGCTGCATCTGGATCGGTACGGAAGGGTGTCTTTTCAGATATACGCCTGCCGACGGCCGTACTCAGCGGATTGATGCTTTCCACGATAATTCCGTCAAGTCATTGGCACTGGATGGCAGTGGGCAGTTGCTGGTGGGTACGGACAACGGTTTGTATGTATATCAGGAAGGGGAACCTTTGTTGCACGTGGTCCACGACTCCCGAAATCTGCAATCACTCTCCAATAATATCATCTGGACCATCTTTGCCGACCGGGAACATAACATCTGGCTGGGCACGGATTACGGAATTTCCATGTCACGGAACAACAATGCGTTGCGTTATATCCCCATTTCACAAATCACCGGAACGGGAGAGGGGAACCAGTTCTATTCCATGCTTCGCGATACACACGGAACTTACTGGTTTGGCGGAACTAACGGACTGATTCGTTTCACCCAGCCCCTGGGTGAAGAACAAGATGTGGCCTGGTATAAAATGGGTGATCGGAAATATCCCTTGTCGCACAACCGGGTACGCCATCTTTATGAAGACCGGGAGCGGCAACTCTGGGTGGCTACCGATGGCAGCATTAGCCGTTATGAACCGAAGAACCGCCAGTTCGTCCATTATAGCATTGTGGATAGCACCCGTCGCTACAATGCCAACTGGGCGTATCATTTATTTGAAGACCGGGAAGGGAAACTCTGGATAGCCACTTGTCTCGGTGGAATTTTTGTGGTAGACAAACAGAACCTAATGCGTTCTTCCGGTGGTCCTTATATGGCAGAGAAGACGTATTCCATACACAACGGTCTTTCGGGTATGTTCATCAACCAGCTAATCCCCGACCGTGAGGGGAATGTATGGGCATTGCTGTACAACAGTGCCAATAGCATCGAGAAGATAAATCCCCGCACAGGCGAGATAACCCATATCGCCCCGGACGAGCTGACAGGCGAAAGAACCCCCAACTTCATCCTCTCTACCCAAGACGGTCATATCTGGATAGGCTTTCCCGGTGGTGTGATGCGTGTACAGCCTAATAACAATAGTATCCGCATGCTTCCTTTCGATGAGTACAATCACTATGCAATACTTTCCATGGCTGAGGCTGACGGAAAAATCTGGATATCTACTACCGACGGTTTCTGGGTGGCAGACCAGCAAACGCTGGAAATCCGTCGGCTGAATATCACTGATAAACGTTTCACCAGTATGTTCTTTGACCGGACAAGCGGAGAATTTTACTTGGGTACGGCAGATGGCTTTGCCATATCTTCACCGGAAGCTCTGCTGGCGGAACACATCGAAAAGCCGCTTATCCTGACTGCCATTTATATCAACAACCAACTGTATCAGCCCAATGCCTCACAAACTGATGTTTCACATTCCGATACCGGACGCTCCGGCACTTCCTCATTGCCCGAACAAAGTATCCGCTACTCGCAACGGATAGAACTGGCTTATGACCAGAATAACCTTGCCTTTGAACTTTCCGACTTGCCTTATTCTCTTGAAGAAAAAAGCAAACTTGTATATCGTCTGGAAGGTGTGGATCGTGAGTGGAACTTGCTGAAAGCGAATACGAACCGTATCACTTACAATAACCTGAGTTATGGAGACTATCGTCTGTTGGTGAGTAAGTTGGACGCTTATGGAAAACCATCGGACCGGGCTTATACACTGGAGGTTCATATCATTCCCCCCTGGTACTATACTCCGTGGGCCAAGGCGCTCTATGTCTTGCTCTGTCTGATACTGGTGGTCTGGACCATCAACTTCTTCCGCGTTAAGAATCGCTTGAAGCTGGAGCGTATGGAGAAGGAGAAAATTTTGGAACAATCGCAGGCGAAAATGGAGTTCTTCACCAACCTTTCCCACGACCTAAAAACTCCGTTGAGCATGATTATCGCCCCTATCAGCAAGTTGCTGCCTGGTATCAAGGATCAGCAGGAGAAGAAACAACTGGAGCAGGTGCATCGAAATGCCATGAAGCTGAATTCACTCATTCATCAGGGATTAGACTTCAACCGGGTGGATAGTGGCAACAATACGTTGTTGATACTTTCTCAAATCGAACTGGTATCTTTTGCGCGTGGCTTATTTGCTTTGTATGCAGAGGAGAAGGCGAAAGAGAAGAAACTAACTTTTCATTTTCATACCGACCGTGAAAAGATATACATACAGATGGATGCCATAAAACTGGAATCTATCTTGGATAACCTCTTGTCCAATGCCGTGAAGTACACTCCGGAAGAGGGTGAGGTAACGCTTCGTTTGCAGGCTTCTGATAAAGAGGTGCATATCTCTGTATCCGATACAGGTATAGGTGTTCCCCGGCAGGATCAGCCGTATGTTTTCCAGCGTTTCTTCCAGTCTCCCAAGACGGCAGGCAAAAAGGAGGGAACGGGTATCGGACTATATTTGGTAAAGACTTATACGGAACTGCATGGTGGTAATGTTCAACTTTCTTCAGAAGAGAATAAAGGTACTACCATTACGCTGACCCTTCCGGTGATTGCTATGGAACACTCTGCCGTAGAGGTTTCTCCGGAAACTGTTTCTTCTGATATCGAACCTGTCGCTGCCGGAGTTGAAGTTGTGGTTCCAGATACAGGTATGCCCGCTTCGGACGCACCATTGCTTCTGATTGTGGATGATACTCCGGAGGTTTCAGAGTTTATCTATCAGATACTGCATATCAAATATCGTTGCCGTTTAGCGGATAATGGTAAGATAGGTATGGAACTCACTATGGAATTAATGCCCGATCTGATTATAGCTGATGTCATGATGCCCGTAATGGATGGACTTGAAATGGTGCGTCATATCAAGAAGAATATTCCCACATCTACTATTCCCATTATCTTGCTGACGGCGAAAAGTGATAAGGAAACAGAGCTTGAAAGTATCCAGTTACATATAGATGCTTTCATTCCTAAACCCTTTGAACCGGATATTTTACTTTCGCGCGTGGAGCAGTTATTACATAGCCGGGAGACGCATGAAGCGAAAGCCCGTATGGAAGTTCTTTCCACTCCGAAGGAGATAGAGGCGGTTTCTTATGATGAGAAGTTTCTGGCAAACGTGATTCATCTGATTGAAGAACATATCTCGGACTCCGAACTGAATGTGAATGCCCTTTGTGAATGGACCGATATTAATAACAAGCAGATGTATCGCAAGATAAAGCAACTGACGGGTATGACACCTGTGGAATACATTAAGTCCATCCGCATGAAAAAGGCGGCTATGCTGCTGAAGCAGCAGAAGTTTACTGTGGCTGAAGTGATGTATATGGTCGGTTTCTCCAATCATTCCTATTTCTCTAAATGCTTCCAGGCAGAGTTTGGGGTGACGCCGAAGCAGTATGTCTGAAGGGGGGCTTTTATAAGAAGACTTCCGCGCCAAGCAGGTTATTGAAATAGGTTGCATTGCGTTCATCCTCCAGTCCACCGTCGAGGGTGAACAGTAGTTGGTACCTGGTCTGTGTATTCGCCATTCCCACAATTACAGAAACCACCGCTTCCCGTTTGGGAAACTGAACTAAGGTGACTCCCTGCACCATTCCATCGGAATATTCGCTTGCAGCAAAAGCATTGTACACGGCATTGGGCACTTCATCCATTGTTTCCCAGTCAATCTGTCTCATTTCCCATTGCGCTTCGGAGTTGAACCAGACCTTTGTGTCGAAACCATTCTGTATAAAGTCCGCTACATAGTAAGTCTCATCCCGTGACCAGGCAACATCCTTGGCGGCAGGATACATCTTTTTCAGTGCTGTCTGCACATTGACAGGCGCATAATCGGCCAGGGCCGGAACTGATGTCAGGAGCATCAGAAGCAAGAAAGAATACGTCAACTTTTTCATTGTTCCTTCATTAGATTGTTATCGTTTCGAAAAGAACAACGAGTGGTGAGTTTTGTTTAGCAGAACTTTATTTATCAGGCACACTGTCGAGCGGAAGTATAAACAGGAAACGTGCTCCTTCGGTATAATTCTTATCCAGTTTCACTTCCCCTTTCAGGCGTCCGGCAATGATGGAACAGATGTTCAATCCGAGTCCTGTGCCCTGTTTGAATTCATCCAGCTTGCTGAACCGGTCGAAAACGCAATCTGCCTGGTCTGCCGGAATCCCCGGACCAGTATCTGCAACGGAGAAGGTTATCTTTCCCGGATTCTCCGTAAGAGAGCAATGAAGGTGAATCTCGCCCCGTTCCGTGTGTTTCTCCGCATTGGTCAGGAAATTGATAAGTACCTGTTGCAAGCGTTCTTTGTCCGTTACAAACAGGTAGTCATTCGGCACATCGGAAGTGAAATAAGACTTCACTTTTTTCGGATTACGATGCACAACGGAAACCATTGCTACCTGGCATAATTCATTGCAACGGTGGGGCGCCAAATGCATTCTGTATTTACCACTTTCCAGACTGGCAAGGTCGAGGACATCATTGATCAGTGTAGTCAGCAACTCGGAATTCTGCTGGATGAGCATGCTGAACTCTTCCTTTTCTTCGTCGTCAACTTCCATATCCGGAGTAGATAATACCTGTGAGAATCCGACTATGGCATTGAGTGGTGTGCGAATTTCGTGACTCATGTTCTGTATAAAGAAGCTTTTCATCCGGTCCGATTCCTCAGCATGATCGCGTGCAACGGTGAGCTCTTCGTTTTTCTCCTGTAGGATAGCCATTGTTTTACGGCGTCTGTACAGGTAGAATATCAGGAAGCAGGTGAAAAGAAACAAGAATGAGAGCACAAGACTGAGGGTTACGATGTAATGTTGGGAGGCGCTTTGTTGCTCTTTTAAAATGGCTTTTTGCTTTTCCGCTTCTACATTGAGGCGTGCCAGATCCAGATTCCGGTTTTCCAGTACTAACTTACTATTCTCGATATTCATCATTTCCAGTTCAGACTGCGACTTTGTCCGGTCCAGTTCCAGCTGGGTATTCTTCAGGTTGAGTGCTGTATTCTGATATTCCAGGGCTTTGGCGTCCAATTTTATGCGTTCAGTACCTATACGTGCATTTAGTTCGGCGATGTCTGATGACTGTACCTGACGGTTGACAGAATCCTGATAATTGTGGAGCCAGTTATTATAGATATAAGCTTTTTCATAGTTTCCTGATTTCAGATATATTTCATGATGCATCTGGTTGGCTGACAATAAATTGCGTAGGGAATCCGCTTCAGTATGTGCCTGATCGTAATTTTTATTTAGAATGAGTTTATAGATATGCAGGCGTTGTACGGCTGTCTTGCGAATGACACCATATTGTTCTATTACCTGCGTGCATTCATCATAACAAGCATTAAAATCATTAATACGCTTCATGGAATACAATACTTCGCATTTATTTAGCAGGGAGGCTACACGACTTTCATTGGTTTTAGCGGCTTTAGCAGCTTTCTCTGCATATTCCAAAGCCACTTCACCTTCGCCTTTATCCCGATAATATTCAGAAAGGTTTATATACATATATGTCGGGTCCTGATCGGGTAGGTTCTTTAGCATATATTCCAACGCATTTTTGTAGTACTCTGTGGCTACTTCCCTGTTTTGACGCATGTAGTAAATGTTCCCTAAAGTGAAGATACACGAAAATATTCCATACTCGTGCTGATCTTTGAAAGCCTGTATTTTCATTTCTTCAGCTTTTTGCAGGGCTCGCAATGAATGTCCGTTATTCAACAGGCAGTTTATTTCGTTGGTACAGGCAGAATAATAATATTGGAGATAATTATTTTTTCTTGCTTCTTCTTTAGCTCGGGTTGCTGCTTGTTCCAGTTTCTCATAATTATTGGTACTCAGATAAAAGCTGACAGGGATTGTTAACGCCAGGCATTGTGCTTTCTTGTCTTTCTTTTGCGTGGCTTCCGCATAAAGCGTATCAGCAATAAGTAGTCCTTGGGGCTGAGTACGCCATTTGATGGCACGTTGGAAGATGGGATATAATGAGTCGTCTATCTTATAGGGATTATTTTGCGCCCCTGCAGAAATGCAGAGTCCTGTGAGGAGCAGCAAAATTAGTATGTTGGTGTGTCTTCTCATTTAATCTCTTGTATAAAGAATGTGCCAAAGATACTTCTTTATGCCTAATAATTACAAGAATCTGGAGAAAAAATACCAGTTCGTCCGATTAATTGTTTCTGGTTGTTATTATATTCTAATTCGGAATTTGTCTATGGATATCACTGATAATCAATGCATGTCCTTTTTGTGTTGTTTTATGTCCGATATCTGCTTTGACAAATAATAGCCCTCCATTACTTTTGCCGTCAAGAAAAACCAACTTGAATTTGATGACATGCAGAGACACATTCTTACCTTGATTATTTGTTTGCTGGCAGTAGTTGCTCCGGCACAGAACAAAGTACAAAAAAGCGTTCCTACTATTTATGTAGATGCCGGCGGCGTCATGCGTTGGTCGGATACGAAGAAAGAAGCTTCTTTCTTTGGTGTGAACTATACCTTACCCTTTGCACATGCCTATCGAGCGATGGGCTATCTGGGAGTGGACCGTAAAACTGCTATCGACCGTGATGTCTATCACATGGCACGTTTGGGACTGAATGCTTACCGTATTCACATCTGGGACGTAGAAATTTCCGATGCAGAAGGTAACTTGCTGGAAAATGAACACCTGGAATTATTGGACTACCTTATCCATAAATTACAGGAACGTGGTATCCGTACCGTTATCACGGCACAGACTGATTTTGGCAACGGTTATCCGGAACGCAACCAACCCACCGGTGGCTTTTCATCCCATTATGATAAATGTGCCGTTCACAGCGATGCTGAAGCTATTGCTGTACAGGAAAAGTATATTGCTGCTCTTGTACGCCACGTGAATCCTTATACAGGTTATGCTTACAAAGACGATCCTTATATTGTAGGCTTTGAAATAAACAATGAGCCTTGCCATCCCGGCACTGTAGTCGAAACGCGTAATTACATAAATAAGATGCTGTCCACCCTGAAACGTGCGGGCAACCGCAAACCAGTGTTCTACAATGTCAGCCATAACCAGCATGTGGTAGAGGCTTATTATTCTACAGCTATACAAGGTACTACCTATCAATGGTATCCCATTGGGCTTGTATCCGGACATACCCGCAAGGGGAACTTCTTGCCTTTCGTTGACCGTTATGATATTCCTTTCTCTAATCTGAAAGGTTTCGATAAGAAGGCCCGTATGGTTTATGAATTTGATCCCGCTGATATTCTTTATTCCTATATGTATCCGGCCACTGTACGCACTTTCCGTACAGCCGGTTTCCAGTGGATTACTCAGTTTGCTTATGATCCTATCGACATGGCGGCCTACAATACTGAATACCAGACTCATTACCTGAATGTAGCATACACCCCGAATAAGGCTATCGGATTGATGATTGCCGCAGAAGCGGCGCAGAAAGTGGGCAGAGGAGAGAGTTTTGGCAATTATCCGGCAGATACATTATTCAATGATTTTCGTGTCAGCTATGTGCAGGATTTAAGCGAACTGAATGACGGAGAGAAATTCTACTATTCCAATACAACTCAAACCCGTCCGAAAGATATTTCTCAGCTTCGCGCAATTGCAGGTTGTGGCAAATCTCCGGTGGTGAATTATGAAGGTACGGGAGTTTATTGGCTGGATCGTTTGGAAGAGGGTGTTTGGCGTTTGGAAGTAATGCCCGATGCCGTACAGGTTAGTGATCCGTTTACAAAGCCTTCTTTGGATAAAGAAGTAATGCGCATTGTTTCCGGTGCATGGGATATGACTCTGAATTTACCTGATTTAGGTAAGCAATTCCGGGTGAACGGCTTGAATAATGGAAATACATTCAGTACACAAGCTGCGAATGGTAAGATTTCTACCCTCCGTCCGGGCGTTTATCTGTTACAGCGTGAAGGTATATCTGCTTCCGGTAAATGGACTGTTGATGCTCATTGGCAGAATATTACTCTTGGTGAATATGTATGTCCATCCATTTCAGATAATAAAGGTTTTACTGTTACTCATTCTCCTGCCAAGACAGTAGATGCCGGTAAAGATTTACAGATAGAGGCCATTGTGGCGGGTAATGAAATGCCCGATTCCGTTATTATCTACACAGATAAGATATCTTTCTGGAATGAAAAGACTCCTTATCTGAAAATGAATCATACAGGCGGTTACACTTATCGTGCTACCGTACCTGCTACAGAGATAAAAGAGGGTTGTTTTAGGTATAACATCGTCGTTTGTCAAGGGGATAAGCGACAAACGTTTCCTTCGGGAGTAGCCAGGAGTCCACTGGATTGGGACTATACTTCGGCTACCCTGTGGGAAACCAACATAGTCGCTCCTGAAAAATCACTGTCTCTGCTGGAAATAGTGGATGCTGACAGTAAATTGGAAACATATACTATGCCCGAATGGAGCCGTACGAACCGGCAATTAATACAAAATGCACCGACAGAGAAGCCTACCCTGCGCATCACCTTCGAGTCTAAAGATAAGGCACCCGTCTTTGTTCTTCGTTGCTATATTAAGGACGATATAAACGGACGCCCTGAGCGACTCGCTTCCTGCCATACTTTGTGTATCCATGCAAAGAAGATTCCCGAAGGACTAAAAGCCGGCTTCATTACTTCTGATGGATATACCTATCTTGCTTCGTGTGTCGCTGCGACTGATGGTATCATTCGTGTACCCTTGCAGGATTTAAAACAAACGAATACCGCTTTGCTTCCCCACGCCTATCCGGTCTTCCTTGATCATTATTTCCGTCCGCAGACTGAAATACCTTTCAGGGTAGAGGGGATTGAAACTCTTGAACTCTCCTTTGACGGAGTTGCTGAAAAGACTGCGGAAATAGAGATAGGGAGTATCTGGCTTGAATAAAATAACTACAATTTTTCATCCGCAGATGACACATCTCTTTAGATTTGATTATGTAACACTTTAAAACAAATACCACGTATGAGAAACAAAATCTTAAGTTTTCGCGTCACAGCGTTCTTTTGCCTGCTGTGTATCGCATTGTTAGGAACTGTCAGCCCGGCCTTCGCACAAGAGGGAAAGAAAATAACCGGGCATGTTGTAGACGATACGAACGAACCACTAATCGGTGCCAGTATCCTAGTAGTAGGTACCAGTACGGGTGTAATCACCGACCTTGATGGAAATTTCAACATCATTGTTCCTTCGGGAGCTACCGCCTTACAAATATCTTATGTAGGCTATGAAACTGTAACTGTACCTGTGCCAAGCGGTAACACTGTAAATGTGAAAATGAAAAGCGATGCACAGATGTTGAGTGACGTCGTTGTCATTGGTTACGGTACGCAACGCAAGAGCGACCTTACCGGTTCTGTTTCCAATGTCAGTAGTAAGGATTTTAATTCCGGACTAATTTCCTCGCCTGAACAACTTATTAACGGTAAAGTATCCGGTGTACAGATTATGAGTAATAGTGGCTCACCCACAGCCGGAAGTACCATCCGTATTCGTGGCGGTGCTTCGCTGAACGCCTCGAACGATCCGCTTATCGTCCTCGACGGTGTACCCCTCGAAACAGGAGGTATCAGTGGCAATGACGGTAACTTTCTGGCGTTGATTAATCCGAGTGATATCGAAAGTATGACTATCCTGAAAGATGCTTCTTCTACCGCCATCTACGGTTCGCGTGCATCAAACGGCGTTATTATTATTACTACTAAGAAAGGCACTACCGACCGTATAAAGGTAAGTCTTACTACCACTAACTCAATACAAACCCGTACGAAAATGACCGATATGCTTTCGCGCGAGGAGTTTATCAACCTTGTCAATACCCAGGGTACCGATGCGCAGAAGTCTTTGCTGGGTACCGCCGATACTGATTGGAATGACCAGATTTTCCATACCGCCTTTGGTACCGACAACAATCTCAGTGTCTCCGGCCGCATCGCCCGCAACTTTCCCATCCGTGTTTCCCTGGGCTACTACAATCAGGACGGATTGCTGAAGACCGACAATGCCGAACGTATCACGGGAAGCCTCTCCTTGTCACCCACTTTCTTCGATGAGCACTTGAAACTGAATCTTAACGTCAAAGCCTCGCGCAACAATAATCGTTTTGCTAAGTCCGACGCTATCTGGAATGCAACCACTTGGAATCCAACCATACCCGTTTATTCAGGCAACGACACTTTCGGCGGTTATAATGAAGCTCTCGACAATACAGGGCAGTTAGTCACCGGCGGTACACTCAACCCGCTGGGGGCACTCGAACAATATAAATCCACCAGCCGGGTGTCTCGCATGGTGGGCAACTTCGATGTGGACTACAAGATGCACTTCCTGCCCGAACTGAAGTTTCATGCCACTTTGGGATACGACTATGCCAAGGGACAGGGAAGGATATATGTTCCTGCCGAAGCCGCTCAATACCAAACAACTTCAGGTCGTGACTATGAGTATGGTCCTCAGAAGAACACTAACCGCCTGCTCACTACCTATTTAAACTATAATAAATACATCGACGCATGGAAAAGCAGCATTGATGCCACTGTGGGCTATGACTATCAGCATTGGAAGAGTATATCCCCCCAATACAGCGAACTGAACGTCCTGGCGGAACCGCAGAGTACTACTGCTGCCACTGACCAGCGCCACGTGCTCCTGTCATATTATGCTCGTCTGAACTACACATTCGACTCTCGCTATATGCTCACGGCTACTATGCGCCGAGATGGTACCTCCCGCTTTAACCCGGACAACCGATGGGGGACTTTCCCCTCCGTAGCTTTGGCATGGAGAATCAGCGAGGAGGCTTTCCTTAAAGATAATCCAGTGCTCAGCAATCTGAAACTGAGAGCCAGCTACGGCGTCACTGGTCAGCAGGACGGCATTGGCAATTATAACTACCTACCTGTATACACCGCCAGCCAGACCGGAGCAGAGGCACTGTTTGGCAACCAATACATCACTACGTATCGCCCCGAAGCCTACGTCTCCGGCCTGAAGTGGGAAACCACTACCGCCTGGAATGTCGGTTTTGACTTCGGTTTGCTGAAGGACCGCATTACAGGTAGTTTCGACTACTATACCCGCCAGACCAAGGACTTGCTGGCTACCGTCGCTTCTCCTGCCGGTACCAACTTTGATAAGAATATTTTGACCAACGTAGGCAACGTGGATAGCCAGGGCATAGAAGTTACCTTGAATGCCAGTCCCATCCAAAGTAAGAACTGGAACTGGGATGTTAGCTTCAACATGACTTGGCAGAAGATGAAAGTCAAGAACCTCTCATTGGTAGAAGGCGGTGCCACCACCAACGTATCCGCAGGTGCCTCCATCGATGGACAGATTGTGCAGGTGTTGAGTGAAGGTTACGAACCCTACATGTTCTACGTATACAAGCAACTTTACGACGCTGAAACCGGTCGTCCCATTGAGGGTGCTTATGCTGACCTGAACGGTGACGGTGAGATAAACTCCGCCGACCTCTACCGCTACAAATCACCTACGCCCGACTTTATCTTTGGTTTCAGTACCTCGCTAAATTACCGGAAGTGGACACTCAGCACCAGCCTGCGTGCCAGTGTGGGAAACTACATGTACAACGGGATGGCGATGAATACCGGTGCTTGGGGAACAATGAGCTACAATTCCTATCAACTGAATAATCTGCACAGCAGTTACTTGAAGACCAACTTCCAAAGCCGCCAGCACTTGTCGGACTATTACGTAGAGAACGGTTCATTTCTGAAGATGGACAATCTTTCGCTGTCCTATAACTTCGGACGCCTGTGCCGTTGGTTCAGTCTCAACGCCAGTGTCATGGTGCAGAATGTCTTCTGTATCACCCGTTATTCGGGCGTCGACCCTGAAGTGTCGAATGGTATGGACTCCTCCTTCTATCCCCGTCCGCGTACTTACTCGCTCAGTCTGGGATTTGAATTCTAATTCGTCAACATCAATAAAGAACAAGATATGAAAAAGATATTATATTACGCCGCGCTACTGTTTGCCGGTACATTCCTTACTACTTCTTGCGTGGGCGATCTCAACCAGTATCCGCACATTGAAACCACATCGGCAGATGTCTATACATCGGCCGCCAACTACAAAGCCGTCTTGGGTAAACTTTATGTTTCCTTTGTTATTTCCGGACAGGAGAAGGGTGGCGGCAACTCCGACATGAGCAGTAATTCCGGTTACGACTATCTACGCTGCTACTTCAATATGCAAGAGTGTGGTACGGACGAACTGGTATACACCTGGCAGGAGGGCGATAAGATGAGTGGTCTCACCTACCTGAGCTGGGATGCCAACGACGTGTGGGTATCTGATACGTACTACCGCATTTACTACACCATAGCACTATGTAACGAATTCCTTCGTAATGCCACTGACGGACAAATCAGCGCTTTCAGCGAGAGCGAGCAGGAGGAGATTCGGCATTATCGTGCCGAAGCCCGCTTCATCCGCGCCCTGGCCTATACTCATGCTCTCGACCTTTTCCGCAATGTGCCCTTCGTCACCGAGGAAGACCCAGTGGGCAACTATTTGCCGCCGCGCTATACCGGAAAGCAGTTGTTTGATTATCTGGAGTCGGAACTGAAAGCGATTGACAACGACCTGCTGGACCGCACGGCCTGCGAGTACGGTCGCGCTTCCCGCTCAGCTGCTCATGCCTTGCTGGCACGTCTCTATCTTAATGCTGAGGTTTATACCGGTACTGCCCGTTGGACGGACTGCATCACCTACTGCAATCGCATTCTGACGGCAGGCTATACGCTTGAAGACAATTATGCCCTGTTGTTCAATGCCGACAACCACCTGCGCACAAATGAAATTATCTACGCTTTTCCGGTAGATTCTGAACGTACCATGACGTGGGGTGCGACTACCTATATCATTTGTGGCAGTATAAATAATACTTCCGATACGCAGTTGCCCACCGACTATGGAGTGCCGTCCGGCTGGGGAAGCTTCCGCTTGCGGGGCGAGTTTCCTAATCTTTTCGATGCAAATGATGGCCGTGCCATGTTCTATACTGAAGGTCAGACTCAGTCGGTGGATGTGGTAGAAAGCCAGAGCAATGGCTACCTGTCCGAGAAATGGACCAATCTGACTGACGCCGGTGAAGCGGGTTCCCCCAGTAACGATGGTAGCGCCAGTACCGATTTTCCCGTCTTCCGTCTGGCAGATGTCTACTTAATGCTGGCTGAGGCTGTGGTAAGAGGGGGCGAAGGCAGTAGCCGTTCCACAGCTTTAGGGTATGTCAATGAACTGCGCATGCGTGCCTTTGGCAATGACTCGGGCAATATTTCTGACGGACAAATGACGGTCGACTTCATTTTGGACGAGCGGGCACGTGAACTCTACATGGAGGCAATGGAAGGGCGGTACGATTACGGGGCAGGCTGTGGACGATAAATTCAACATTTATCCTATTCCGTCTACCGAATTGACGGCTAATCCGAATCTTTATAACGAAAACTATTAATTTAATACACTTTATATGAAGACAATGAAGAATTTCATTCTCCTTCTCGCACTGACATTAGGCTTTGCCGCTTGCGAAAAGGATGAAGATAAGATATACTTGAGCAGCCTTGAAGCGGGAGAACTGGTTGCCACGGAGAGCAATGTTGTCCTGTTGCAAGAAAACAGTAAGGACATTGTGTTGTCGTTGGCATGGACTAAAGATGTTTTACAGATAAGTGATCCTGGCCTGTCGGCTATTGATGTGACTATCCAAACCTTGCAAGTTTCCACTACTGAGGACTTCTCGGGTGTGGTGAATGAAAGTTCCGAGAATTCTCTTTCAAAGGCTTATACCGGAGCGGCACTCAATGCGTTGGCCAAGAGCATAGGTGCTACTCCCGATGTGGCAAACAATGTCTATTTCCGTCTTGCTGCCCGGACGGGGAACAATATGATACCTGTGTATTCCAATATAGTGAAGGTATCCGTTACCCCTTACACCATTGATATGAGTATGGGGTATATTCTCAATACCGATAAGGAAGAAACCGGTGTGGTGCTTTATTCAGATGCTTCCGATGGTGACTATAAAGGATTTATGGGGCTTACTCCTTGGTATAACTTCTATCTGAAAGAAGGCAACGGAGCGGTTTGGGGTAATGACGGTGTGACGGGAACCGCTTTCGTGTTGTCCTCGGAAGACGATGACGAAAAGCGTTGGAACTGCTGGTCTCCGGGAATAGGCGGTTGCTACTATGTGGACGTGAATGTCAATACTAAATTATGGTCTGCTCTTTACATCCCCTCTCTTACTCTTGCGGGAGATTTGTCCGGAGAGATGACTTTCGATCGTCCGAACACGAAATGGACTTATGCTTTCAATGCCGTACAAGCTGGAAATATCACTTTGCAGATTTCAGGAACAGGTAAACTGTATGATTCTTCTACCGGAACAGATGATGATGCTGCAAAAAATACTCCGGTAGCCTTTGTGCAAAGTGGAGAAAGCCTTATCTTTGGGGCTCAGGCGGGCAATGTCACTGTAAATGTTCCTGCGGTGGGAGAGTGTACATTGACAATTGATTTGAGCAACCCGAAGCAATGGACGGTGGAAGTAAGTAGCGGTAGTGCAGAACCGGAACCGGAGCCCGAACCGGCGCGTGAGACTCTCTATATGCTGGGCATCAGTGAAGGGGAAGGCGGCTGGAACTTCAATCACCACTTGCGTCTTTATAATGAAGACAATCTGGGGTATGCGGGGGTAGCAGATGTGAACGCTCCTTGGGGATATAAGATAGGTATTGAAGATGGGGACTGGGATGCGGTCTATACTTTGGATGGGGGCGATGCAGACGCCGGTACATTGGCATTCGAGGTTGGAGACGGGGCCGTCAATATTCCGGCGCCTGATGGTGGTCTTTATTTCTTTGATGTATCTTTGAAGGCGTTGACTTATAATTCAAAGGCTTTAGGTAGCGATATATATATTGCAGGTCTTAATAAACTGAAAGATGAAGATTGGACTTTCGAGCCGTTGCCTGCTGCGAGCGCTATTGGCGTGTTTAGTGGCAGCATTACTATCACACAACCGTCTGCCTGGGGATTTAAGATTTACCTTTTTGACGGAAACTGGGATTACGTTTATGGCGGAAGTGCCGGGAAACTTTATTATAAGGGTGCTGATGGCATTACGGATGACGCCACGCTGGCACCGGGCACATACACCCTGACTGTAGATTTAATAAATGCAACCTATACCATTGAATAAAAGAACTAAATTATGAAATATATGAATATATTAATAGCCGGCTTGCTCCTTCTGGGAGCAGCCGCTTGTAGTAATGATGATAAAACTCCGGAATTTCCTCAAGAGCCTATTTATGATATGACCGGATTTGCCAAAGGTGCCGATATCAGTTGGTTGACGCAAATGGAAGCCTCCGGAGCTAAGTTTTATGATGCTTCAGGCCGGCAAACGGAATGTATGACTTTGATGCGTGACTTGGGTATGAACTCTATCCGTTTGCGTGTATGGGTGAACCCCTCGGACGGCTGGTGCAATAAGAGCGATGTTGTGGCGAAAGCTTGGCGTGCCCATCAGCTGGGCATGAGGCTGATGATTGATTTCCATTACAGTGATGTATGGGCCGATCCGGGTAAGCAGAACATCCCTGCTGCATGGGTAGGACTCTCGCTCAATGAAACGAAAGTAGCGATTGCCGACCATACCAAAGACGTGCTGAACGCTCTGAAAGACAAGGGCATCACCCCCGAATGGGTGCAGGTGGGCAATGAAACCAGCAACGGATTCTTATGGGATATGGGGCAAGCTGACCGGAATCCGAAGCAATATGCCGAACTGTTTGCTGCCGGTTATGAAGCCGTGAAAGCGGTTTTTCCCCAATCCATTGTGATAGTGCATTTGGATAATGGTTTCGATAACGAACTCTACAACTGGAACTTGGACATCCTGAAAAATAATGGTGCCAAATGGGACATGATAGGCATGTCACTCTATCCCTACTGGGCTTTGAACAGCGGGAAAGAAACCTCTGCTGAGAAAACCATTACGGATTGCATAGCCAACATCAAGAAAGTAAGCGAGAAATACGATTGTGATGTGATGATCGTAGAAACAGGCATGGAGTGTGCCGACGATAATGGTAAGCTGGCCGGTGATGCCGTTCTTGCCGAAGGGAAAGCACTGCTGAGCCGCATTCTGGAAGAATGCCGCGATAACACGGATGGACGCTGCAAAGGTGTGTTTTACTGGGAACCCGAGTGTAAGCCAAGTCAGTATCGGTTGGGTGCATTTACCGAAGATGGTTCCCCTACTGTAATAATGGATGCATTCAAATAATAATAATCGTTTATCAATAAAAACAGCAAAAGACAAATGAGAAAGAACGTGTTGGCATTTTCGTGCTGTGCCCTCCTTTCATTGATGGTAATGGCTCAGCGCAGCGAGTATCTACTTGAAAAGAACTGGAAGTTCATGAAGGGGGAAGCTCCGGAAGCCATGAAGCCGGAATTTGACGACCGGAAGTGGGAAACTGTAACCGTGCCTCACGACTGGGCCATCTTCGGTCCCTTCGATCGCAGCAACGATTTGCAGGAAGTGGCGGTAACGCAGAACTTCGAGAAGAAAGCTTCCGTCAAGACCGGACGTACCGGTGGACTTCCGTATGTTGGCATCGGATGGTATCGTACTAGGTTCGATGCCCCCGTCAATCAACAGACGACACTTGTCTTTGATGGTGCCATGAGTGAAGCCCGTGTATATGTCAATGGACAAGAAGCATGCTTCTGGCCATTTGGTTATAATTCTTTCCATTGTGATGTCACCGGACTTTTGAATAAAGACGGTAAAAACAATACGCTTGCCGTGCGTTTGGAAAATAAACCACAATCTTCCCGTTGGTATCCTGGCGCAGGACTTTATCGCAATGTGCGTGTAGTGAGTACCGATAAAGTACATGTTCCTGTATGGGGTACTCAGCTGACTACTCCTCATGTTTCTGATGAGTATGCTTCAGTACGTCTGTTGACCACTATTGCCAATGATGAAGAAAGAGACATCCGTATCGTGACAGAGATAATCTCTCCCGATGGGAAAGTCGTTGCAACGAAGGATAATACCCGTAAGATTAATCATGGTCAGCCTTTTGAACAAAACTTCCTGGTGAATGCTCCTTGCTTGTGGTCGCCGGAGACACCTTATTTATATAAAGCTGTTTCCAAAATCTATGCCGATGGCAAGCAAACGGATGAATACACTACTCGTTTCGGCATCCGCAGCATAGAAATCATTGCCGACAAAGGATTTTTCCTGAACGGTAAGCATCGCAAGTTCCAGGGGGTGTGCAATCACCACGATCTTGGTCCGTTAGGCGCTGCCATCAATGTTGCTGCATTGCGCCGTCAACTTACGATGCTGAAAGATATGGGTTGTGATGCCATCCGTACCGCTCACAATATGCCGGCACCGGAGTTAGTGCAACTTTGTGATGAAATGGGTTTTATGATGATGCTGGAACCTTTCGACGAATGGGACATTGCCAAATGTGAGAATGGCTATCACCGTTATTTCAACGAGTGGGCAGAACGTGATATGATAAATATGTTGCATCAGTTCCGCAACAATCCTTGTGTCGTAATGTGGAGTATCGGTAATGAAGTTCCTACCCAATGTAGTCCCGTAGGCTATAAAGTCGCTTCTTTCTTGCAGGATATCTGTCATCGTGAAGATCCGACACGTCCTGTTACTTGCGGCATGGATCAGGTGACTTGTGTTCTTGCTAATGGTTTTGCCGCCATGATTGATGTGCCCGGTTTTAATTATCGCGCACACCGTTATCTGGAAGCTTATGAACTGTTGCCGCAGAATATAGTACTTGGTTCTGAAACATCTTCTACCGTTAGTTCTCGTGGCGTATATAAATTCCCTGTAGAGAAACGCGGGGATGCGAAGTACGATGATCACCAGTCTTCCGGATATGACTTGGAGCATTGTGCCTGGTCTAATGTTCCAGATGAAGATTTTGCTTTAGCGGATGATTATGACTGGACTATCGGTCAATTCGTTTGGACAGGATTCGATTATCTGGGTGAGCCTTCTCCTTATGATACGGATGCATGGCCAAGTCATAGCTCTTTGTTTGGTATCATTGACCTTGCCAGTTTGCCAAAAGACCGCTACTATCTGTATCGTAGTCTTTGGAATGAGAATGTGAATACACTCCATATACTTCCTCACTGGACATGGCCGGGTAGGGAAGGAGAGAATACTCCTGTCTTTGTTTACACAAACTATCCTGCTGCCGAACTTTTCGTTAATGGAAAAAGCTATGGTAAACAGCATAAACTGACAGCCGAAGAGAGTAAAGCTATTCAGGACAAAGATACACTTGCCCTCCAGCGTCGTTACCGCCTGATGTGGATGGACGTTCCTTATGAGCCGGGTGAAGTGAAAGTGGTGGCTTACGATGCTTCCGGCAAACCTGCTGAAGAAAAAGTAGTTCGTACTTCCGGCAAACCTCATCATCTGGAAGTCATTGCTGACCGTGACCAACTCACTGCCGATGGTAAAGATTTGGCATACATCACTGTTCGTGTGGTTGATAAAGACGGAAACCTTTGTCCTGCCGATAATCGTCTTGTAAACTTTACGGTGAAAGGCGCGGGGCGTTATCGTGCTGCCGCTAATGGAGATGCAACTTCACTTGATTTATTCCACTTGCCGAAGATGCCCGCTTTCAGTGGTCAGCTGACAGCCATTGTTCAAATGACCGAACAGCCCGGTGAAATTATTTTCGAGGCTAAAGCTAAAGGGGTGAAATCTGGTAAGCTTGTGCTGAGGTCTGTTAGAGAGTAAAGAAAAGAGGGCGTCACTTTCAAATGAGGTGATGCCCTCTTTTTATTCTACCACCCATTTTTCAATGTTCCGGGTTTTCTCACTGAAGTTTATTCCTATTTTAAATAGTTTTCGTTCATCCATCTCGAAAGGAAGTGCATAACGCTTGTCATTAATTTGCTGCAAAGCTTCTTCGGCAGTACCTTCCAACTTGAATTCCATGATATAAATGAATTTGTCTGTCTTTAATACGAGGTCGATGCGCCCGTTGCTAGTCTTATATTCCACTTGGGTATAGAAACCTATTAATTTGAAAACAATGAAGAGTACATTTTCGTAGTGCAGTTCCTGTTCGCGGATTACTTCGTAAGTGGTATCTGCAAAGAAACTTTGCAGGCGGCGGAAGAAGGAATCATAATCTCCCGATTCCACTTCATGAACAAATTTCTGAATAGCAAACGGAGCTTCTACTTTGTTGACATTTGTATAGAAAGGCAATAGGAAACGGATGAAGCCTTCCTCTACTTCACGGTTGGGAAAACCTAAGCGATACATACCAAAGCGTTCATCGTATCCTTTGATGGTAAGATACCCACTTTGATAAATCACCGGAATGGGATTGGTTGATTCAGAATCGATGCTGTTCAGTACTTGGGCGTCGGTTTCTTCATGTGCCATCCGTTCCAGATCGTAATGATGTTTTTTTAGTAACTTCACTAAGTAGGTAGGTGTTCCCGTCTCAAACCAATAGCTGTTGAATTCCTTATATTTGAAGGCATTAAGAAGGCTGAATGGATTGTATATACCCTCGGACTTGGCGGTGAAATGGTATCCGTCATAGCGTTGCTTGAGTTTTAGGCAGGTTTCCTCGTAGGTCGTCATTTGGGTATCAGCCAGTTCCTTCACTTCGTCTTCCAGATAGGCATGTATCTCTTTCTCTGTGATGCCGCATATCTCGACGTACCGATTATCCATCGACAGGTCCATGAGGTTGTTGAGGTCGCTGAATACGCTTACCTTGCCGAACTTGGTCACGCCGGTCAGGAACGCTAGGCGGATATATCCGTCCATGCTCTTCAGAACGCCGTAAAACGCTTTCAGTATAGAGCGGTAGGCCTCCTGTAACTCCGGATTCCCGATCGCCTGTAGCAAAGGCTTGTCATACTCGTCTACCAGTATGACCACTCTCCGTCCTGTTCTCTCATAGGCACGGCGTATCACGCCGGTGAAACGATCGGATGGTGTTATCTCTCTCTCGTCTTTCCCCCACAGGTCTTCCCAAAGGTTCAGATAACGTCGTAATATACTCTCTAATGCCCCAGGGTCAGAATATCTCTCCGCATTTAAATCCAAATGTAAGATGGGGTATCTTATCCAGTCTTTTTCCAATTTCTCCATTGCCAGTCCCTCGAACAGCTCCTTCTTTCCTTGGAAATAGGCCTCCAGCGTGGACAGCAGCAAGCTTTTCCCGAAGCGTCGGGGGCGGCTGAGGAAATAATACTGTCCGGTAGTAACCAATTGATAGACCAAGGCTGTCTTGTCAATATAGAGATAGCCGTCCTTGCGAATTTTCTCGAAGTTCTGTATGCCGATGGGATAAATTGTCTGGTTCATATCGTCCTATATTTTATGCGACTTATAAGCAAAGTTACATAAAATATAGGAGAGGAACCGTATCTTTAGAAGTAAATTTTCAACAATAATATCTTACTATGAAGTAGATTTATAACTTGCTGACAGTAAGATGGATAAATATGCTTGTCGAATTTCCGTAAAAACACGTACATGTTTTCACGGATTCACGTACGTGTTTTTGGGAATTCACGTACGTGTTTTCCGAAAAACATGTACGAATAAAAAACAAGTCTGGAAAAACAGACAATAAGTAAGAAGTTTTTATTCCTTATACTTAGCCACCATAATCACGGGGTTGGATTCCTCATTCAATCCCGCTGCGATCTCATTCAAGCGGCCTTTCAGCTTACCTTTCTCGTAGTCTTCCACCAACTCATTGGCTTCTAGTTTCTTTATGAAAGCGATCCCATCGTTATTGATGATCTTTAGTATTCCGTGTTCGTACCACATATCAACGGGTGTCTGATCTACGAAATCGTTATTATATACGACACACTCAAAGATAGCGTCCTCTTGTTTATCATATACCAAGTCGGTTCTGGGGAATCCGGTTTCTTTCTCAAAATCCCATTGTTTCTTTGTTGTTTGCATGAAATAATACCGGTCGGTAAGAATACTTGGATAAAGAAATACTTCCGGGGCCATAGAGCGGATAGGTGGAGTCCTTACGATAAAGGGTTTGATAGAGTGATCTTGCGAATAACTATAAATCGTATCTGTAGATGGCTCTATTAAGACCCAACTTCCATTTTGGGAAATTAATTCGGTATTACGAGGTCCCGCGGCCCAACCTCCTTTCGATAAAAACGGTGATATCTTATGCTCATAAGGGAGTTCGATTTCCTTGACAATGCTCCCGTCTTGTTTGGACAGGAGCCAAAATGCGCTTTTTCTCAGATTTTTATAATTGCCAATCTCATCGTAGCAGATTAAGTTGTCTTGATCGAAATTGTATGTCTTCCCGCTATTGAAATTAAAATCTTTATCGTACTTTAAAGTTCGCTTAAAGTTTCCGGACAGGTCGTATACGATAAACTGGCTCGAATAGTAGTTGTTGATAAACAGCTCACCTTTCTCCTCATCGAGGGCAATAGACCCGATATTCGTGTATTCTTGGCTACCTTGGCCGCTGCGGTTGATTTTTCTCTGGCCTTTTCCGGTCCGGTCGAAGATAAATATATCTCCGTCTTGTCCGTTCTTGTTTCTAAGGATTATGAGATTTTTGCCGATGGCTTGCATGCTGGCTGAGGTTATGAACTCCTCATTCGTTTCTAATGGGATGTATTCCACATCCAAAAAGTCTTGAAGAATCAGTTCCTTCTTCGGATAATTTGCCGTGATATCCACGGTTAAAAAGTCGTTAGCCGGTTGCTTACCACTTTCGCATCCCGTTATCAGGAACAGGATCATCGCAGAGATTGTGAGTATAAGTTTCATGGTAGTATGTTTTTAAAGGTGTCCCTTTAGCAAACATATGCTTTTCTCACTGTT
>OMCA01000360.1_pt1 | contig 27351 bp, 25 predicted proteins | sample 1673621 | NCBI WGS metagenome assembly OMCA01 (sample SAMEA103958117, study PRJEB25191) | human gut metagenome | biome: human-associated habitat [ENVO:00009003]; feature: intestine environment [ENVO:2100002]; material: feces | place: Germany | collected 2013/2015
GGCCTTGTCCAGCCTTGGCATACCCACTGTAACCATACCCGGCACCATAGACAATGATATGCACGGCACGGATGAAACCATCGGCCATGATACGGCGGTCAATGCCGTGGTGGGTGCGGTCAGCCGTATCCGTGATACCGCATCTGCCCACGACAGGGCAGCCATTATCGAGGTGATGGGACGGTTTGCGGGAAATATAGCCCTTGATGCGGGAATTGCCTGCGGCGCCGAATACATCCTTGTTCCCGAAGTTCCCTTCAGCCGTGAAAAGCTGGCAAGGAGCCTGATTGGGCAGATGAAAGAAGGCAGGACAAACAGCATCATCATCTGCGCGGAAGGCGCCGACGATGGCAGAGCTTTGGGAGACTGGCTGAAAGAACGGACAAATATAGATATTTGCACCACCATTCTGGGATTTATCCAAAGAGGCGGACGTCCCAGTGCCAGAGACAGCATCCTCGGCTCCCTCCTCGGTGCGGCAGCCGTGAAAGCCCTCTTAGATGGGCAGATTGCTTCCCTTATCGGAATGAATAAGGGGGAAATCCGTATTCTGCCGTACAGTGAAGCGGCCAAAGAAAAAAAGATATTCAAAAAAGGACTCTACACCCTGGCCGGTATACTGGGCGCCGCGCAGGAAGATGAGGATATAGCGGAAAGCGGACTGTAAAACATAGCGGAGAGTAAACGGTGATTGATAATGTTTTTACCGCTTTCCGGGGAATTATAAAAAGTACACATGTCCTGTTTTGTAAAATGCTGATTCAGCGGAAAGGATGGTGTACTTTTTATGTACGATATACCGTCTTTTTTTTCATGAGTATTTAAAATTTATTTCATGTTATTTTCCTTTGATAAAGCGGCTTTTAGCTGCTAGCTTCTAGCCGCTAGTAGCTAGTTATACCATCTCTTAGCTTCCTGTTCACGATTTTATTTTTCATATTAACCACCAACATTTTTGAAAAAATAGGGGAATAAAAAATGGTATTCCCCTGATTGAGTAAAAATGAGGGCTCTGTTACTCCTTATATTTCGTTTCTTTACAAGTTTTAAGGTGAAATCATATATCTTCGCCCGTATCTCTTGCTGCATTGAAGAGAAAACGGCGCAGGAATGATGAAGGCATTCTGCGATTTTGTTTAATCTTGTGGGGCTACTGTCTTTCAGGTTCGTTCTCTTTGTCTATGAGGTTGGTGGCTGCAGCATTTAAGAAAACACAGGTCTGTTTACAGAATCCGGTTTTATAAGGGTTTTTGTACGATACTGCGTCATAAAAATTCTTAAACAACCTGTGTTCTATTCCTTATATCATATAAAAACCCAATAATAAATCAGACAGCGGTTTAATCAATACATTCTGATCTTATATCTAATTTACTGATTAATAAGTTTTTGTATATTCTTTAAATCTCCTTTTAAAGAATAGTATCATGCGTTTTTGCTGCATGCAAGAAAAATCAAATAAAAAGGAATCTTGCAGTTTATGCTTATTATGAATATTTTGGAACGGACTTCTTATATTAAACAAGCCGGTATAATGCACAAAAAGAGAGAGGAGAGCAAAAACCTTTTGATTAAGGCTGCTGTTCGATAGATACTTCTTCTGCAGCATCTTCGCGGTGTTGGTATCTTTCGGTGAATGCCGGAGCAGATACAAGGAAGCGGCAATCCATTCGCGGAATCCGATTTTATAAGAGACAGCTTTGGCGGTACATTAGTAGCGTGTGTGAAGCAGATACGTTATACTGTAAAAAATATAAAATTTATAGTGATACAAGATTATTCTTTGAGGTAGAGGATGAAACAGGAAAACAGTCAGCCTGTAAAGCAGCATAAAAAAATGAACGGATTTGCGGACAGGAAACTTCTGGCAGGCCTTGTCTTTGCTGTGGGAGACTATATGGCATTGACCCTTTCAGCGTGTTTGGCACTGCATCTCAGAAACATCGTGATGACTTATAACATATATCATATCAACTTATCTTATATATTTTTCTGGGTTCCTTTGGTTTTTATGCCCTTTATCCTGTACAGCGGGCTGTATACCAAGCGGATGCTTACTTATAAAATGACAGAGAAACTGTTCTATGCCTCTTTGTATGGAACGGTGTTTTCCATTATCCTTATGTTCATCGCCCAGGTGGCGGGAGAAGTATCACGGCTTTTCGTGATTTTTTTTGTATTATTTAATTTTATACTTCTCTGTTTCGTTCGTTTTCTGACAAATAAGATCCTTCGTAAACTCCGCCTTCTTCAGATTCCTATCCTTATTCTCGGCGCCGGACTTTCCGGAGAAGCCATTACAAAGGAAATACGAAAGGATTCCGGCATGGGGTACAAAATCATCGGATTTCTGGAAGATAATAAGCCAAAGACGGAGTATATTAACCGATACCCTATCCTTGGCGGATTTGGTGATTTAGAAAAAGTAGTGCGGGAAACAAGTGTGGAATCCGTCTTGATTGCTGCGCCTGGATTGTCCCAGTCTGCCCTGTCAGATCTCATTTACCGGGCCCAGTTTTTAGTGAAAGACGTGGGTGTCATCCCGAACCTGGTGGGGGTGCCGATGTCCAACATAGAAGCGGAGTCTTTTTTCGATGCCAAAATCATGGTGCTCCATATCAAAAATAATCTGGCAAGGAAATCGAACCAGATAGTCAAGAGGCTTTTTGATGTCGCAGCAACCATAATCGGCGGCATATGTATTCTGCCGGTCCTTTTCATAGTGGCTGCCTGGATATACCATGATTCGCCGGGACCGGTCATTTATAAGCATCGGCGGATTGGGAAAAATGGGAAAGAATTTGACTGCTATAAATTCCGCAGCATGTGTGTGAATTCCCAGGAAGTGCTTGAAGAACTTCTGGTATCGGATCCTGCGGCAAAAGAAGAATGGGACAGAGATTTCAAGCTGAAAAATGACCCCCGTATTACAAGAAGCGGAGCCTTCCTCAGGAAAACAAGCCTTGATGAACTTCCGCAGCTGATCAATGTATTAAAAGGGGAAATGAGCCTTGTAGGACCGAGGCCGATCGTCCGAAAAGAAGTGCCCCGCTATGAAAAATTTATCAAAGAGTACTACAGTGTCCTTCCCGGCATTACCGGTGTGTGGCAGGTAAGCGGGAGAAGTGATATAGACTATCCTGAGCGTGTCCGCATGGACAGCTGGTATGTCCATAACTGGAGCATATGGCTGGATATAGTCATGCTCTGGCGGACAGTCAGTGTGGTTTTGAGGCGTAAGGGGGCGTATTGATGGAAAAACCTATTCGTATTCTGCAAGTTCTAGGAATTGTAGGAGGCGGTGGTGTTGAAGCTGTTATCTTGGAGTACTACAAACATATAAATAGGGATAAAGTGCAGTTTGACTTTATTGTTCATGATGATAACAAAATTGATATTACTGAACAGATAGATGCAATGGGAGGGAGGGTTTATAAGGTTACACCATATTATAAAAATCCAATTGCATTCATGATTGAGGTCTATCATATCATTCGAAAATATAACTATAAAATCATTCATGTCAATATGAATACGCTTAGCGTATTTTCTTTGTTTCCTGCTTGGATAGCAAAAGTGCCGGTAAGAATACTTCATAATCATAGTACATCGTCTCCAGGTGAGGCTAAACGTAATATCTTAAAATCTATATTACGTCCATTCTCGAAATTATTTGCTACTCATTATTGGGCATGTAGTAATTTTGCCGCATTATGGATGTATGGGCAGAAGGTTGCTAAGACTGATAATAAAGTTACTGTTATTCACAATGCAATTAATTTGGAGAAATTTGCGTTCGATCTTGAGAAGCGTAACCAACTGAGGCATAGTTTAGGGCTGGAGGGAAAGTTCGTTGTTGGCCACGTTGGTCGTTTCGTGTTTCAGAAAAACCATGAATTTCTAATTGATGTTTTTAATTTTGCTTTGCAACAGCAGCCTAATTTAGAATTAATGTTGATTGGTGATGGACCATTAAAGAGTTTAATGCAGAAGAAAACAAAATTGTTAAAGATAAATAATAAAGTTAAATTTCTTGGAATTAGGGATGATGTTGCTGATTTATATAATGCTATGGATGTGTTTATTTTCCCATCGAATTATGAAGGTTTGGGGATGGTAGGGGTAGAGGCACAAACCAATGGATTAAATGTTCTTGCATCTACTGCAGTTCCTTTGGAAATGAAATGTACAGAATTGGTTAAATATAAAAGATTATCTGATGGCGTTGATAGTTGGGGAAGGGTGATTGTGGAGTTTTCTAAAAGTAAGTTAGGTAGAAGAACCTCTATAGAAGATTTAAGGAAAGCAGGGTTTGATATTAAGGTGGAAAGCAAAAGACTTATGGAATTATATGAGAATATCAATGATTATATACTATGATAATGATTACGGGAGGTATTAATATGAAATATACTGCAAAGTATTTTAAAGATAATATGCCGGAATGGAAGAGAAAAAAAGATGCATTTGTGGTGCAGAAATTTTATCGTCCTCTTTCTTTTTATGGATCTAGTTTTGCAGCAAATCATGGAATTAGTGCTAATACCGTATCATACTTTTCCGTGATTGTAGCGATTATAGGGTGCATTTTGTTCCTTTTTGATTCTAAGGGCTTATGTATATGTGGTGCGGTCCTATTTAGTGTATGGTCTTGGTTGGACTGTGTTGATGGGAATTTAGCTCGTAGTGTAAGGAAGCAACCGTTTGGTGAGTTTGCAGATTCAATGAGCAGTTATATCTTGGTGGGGCTTATGGGGAGCGCAATGGGGATAGCTGCTTATAATTTTGGTGGAACTCTACTTAAGCCTGGAAATGCTTGGATTATTTTGTTAGGGGCATTAGCATCAAGTGCTGACTCATTGATGAGACTCATTTATCAAAAATATAAAAATACGGAGAAAGAATTATCTGAAAAAGGTGTATTAGAAATTGAGAATGATTTAAGGAAAGATCATAGTAAAGTGGGGAGTTTCAGGGTACGAATTGAAGAAACTTTAGGTATTGGAGGTATTTTGCCGCTTTTGATTTTGCTTGCCACTATTTTCAATGGTTTAGATTTGGTAATATTCTATTGCTTTGTTTATTATGGAGGATCTGCAGTCGCAGTTATTATTATTTTGGCAACTAAAGCGATAAAGAAAGCAAAATTAAAATATTAAGCTATCAATGAATTATTTAATGGCATCTTTGTATCATTAGGGTTATTAAAATAAAAGGAGCATTTATTTTGATTCATGTCAATAAGAATATAAAAAATACAGTACGTGTATTTCCCGAGCAGGGACGGTATGAATACTATAGATATGATATGAACGAAAACCCTGAGGGGTTGCCAAAGGAGTTTGTTGATTCCGTATTAAAGAATATTACACCGGAGTTTTTGTCCGTATATCCTGAGCCCGATAGATTTTTAAAGAAATATGCTGAATTTATCGATATGAGTTTTGAAAATGTGACAGCAACCAATGGGTCAGACATGGCAATCCGGTATCTCCTAGAAACTTTTGGTGAAAGAGGAAAATCCGTAGTTACAGTATCACCTTCTTTTGAAATGTACTGGGTAAATTGTTCTATTTTAGGATATAAACATGTTCCTGTAGCTTATGAAAAGGACTTTACAATCAAAATAGAAAATATTCTTGCGGCAGTGAATGAAGAAACAAGAATTATTGTTTTGTTAAATCCAAATAATCCTATTGGTAATGTATATACAGAAAAAGAGTTGCAAAAGGTAATCACAAAGGCGAAATCTGTGGGGGCAGTAGTTATTATTGATGAAGCGTATCATTATTTTTATGACAAGACATTTTTAAATTATGTGAAGCAGAATGACAATGTTATTATTTTGCGTACTTTTTCTAAATTATTTTCTATTGCGGCATGTCGTTTAGGCGTTATTATTGGTACACCTGAAATTATTAACTATGTAAGAAATGCCAAATTAACTTTTGATGTAAATGCGGTGGCATTGCTTTTTGGGGAGAAGCTTTTGGAACATCCTGACATTATTAGGAATTTGATAGAAACAGAAAAAAAAGGAAAGGAATATGTTCTTGCAGAATTACGAAATCATGGATATGAGTGTCGTGATTGCAGGGGGAATTTTATTTTTGTAAAGCCAAGGCATGATGCAGTTTCAGTCGCAAAGGAACTCGCGGGGAAGAAAAATGTATTAGTACATGCATATAACAATGAATTTTTAAAGGATTATATAAGGGTATCTGTTGGCTCAGTGAAAGCAATGCGAATTTTTCTTGACGCGTTTTTTGATATTGATAAATAAATATCTGTAAAAATTTATACTTTTAATTTGTCAATACGGAGATACTATGAAGAAAGTTATAACTTATGGTACATATGATCTGTTTCATCAGGGACATTATAATCTTCTGAAAAGAGCTAAAGAATTAGGGGATTATCTTATCGTAGGAGTGACCTCTGATTATTTCGATAAGTCCAGGGGCAAGTTTAACGTACGTGATTCTTTGATGACCCGCATTGAAAATGTGAAGGCAACCGGTTTTGCAGATGAAATTGTCGTTGAAGAATATTTTGGACAAAAGATTGATGATATCAAAAAATACGGAGTGGATATTTTTACTGTAGGATCTGACTGGAAGGGCTATTTTGATTATTTGAATGAATACTGCCATGTGGTTTATTTGGAACGTACAAAGGGAATTTCCAGTACACAAATAAGAAATATCAATAATCTGCGTTTGGGAATAGTTGGTAATGAGTCTGTCTTAGATAGATTTTTGGATGAATTGAAGTTTGTCAGCGGTGTTGAGGTTGCAGGTGTATATTATGCTGCTGATGAGGAGGAATACAGTGAGTACAAATCGATAAAATATAAAGATTTAGAGCGATATGAGACGTATGAGGCTCTCCTTTCTTGTGCAGATGCGGTATATATCAATGCCCCGCTGCATGAACGGCTGCTGTACATAGAAAAGGCCATCAAGACAGGAAAACATGTGTTGACAGAATTTCCTTTCTGCAGTGATTACCAGAAAGCGAAAAAACTGATGGAATTAGCACAAAAACAACATGTAATATTGATGGAAGGCCTTAAAACCGCTTATTGTCCCGCATTTGGGAAAATGGTTTCACTTGCACGCAGCGGGCAGATCGGGAAGCTTGTTAATGTAGAAGCCAATTTTACACAAATACTTGGGAAAGGACTGAATAACCAAATCAGAATTGCAGGAGGCAGCATGGAGTCTTTGGCAGCTTATCCCTTGCTTGCTATTTTTAAGTTGCTTGGAACAAATTATAAACGTGTAAGTTTTGTGACACAAAAAGAAAATCATATAGATATGATTACAAAATTAAATTTCATATATGAGGATGCAATGGCAGGTGCCATAGTGTCAATTCGCTCCAAAGCGGAAGGGGATTTGGTTATCTCCGGGACTAAGGGGTATATTTATGTGCCGGCGCCATGGTGGAAAACGGAGTTTTTTGAAGTCAGGTATGAAGATGTCAATAAAAATAGAAAATATTTTTATAAGTTTGATGGGGAAGGCCTTCGATACGAAATTGTGGAATTCCTTTACAATATCAGGGATGGTAGGAATGGATTTCTGATGACTGAAGACGATGTTTTGGCGGAATGCAAGGCAATTGATCAATTTTTATCCAATGTGGATGTAACAGTATTAGATAGTTTTTGCGGAGATATGTGAATATGTCTTTTTTTTCCATCATTATTCCCATCTATAATAATAAAGAAAAAGAAATGGCGGATTGCTTTGCAAGTATATCTCAACAACAATATAAAGATTTTGAAGTTATTGTTATTGATGACGGGAGCAATGAAACATGTGCAAGAAATATTGACCGCTTGTCCAAGCGGTTTTTCACACGTTACAGAGTAATACATACTGTAAATAATGGTGTTTCAAAAGCAAGAAATTTGGGGATAAAATATGCTGTAGGGAATTATATTACATTTGTAGATGGTGATGATATCATTTGTCCCTGTATGCTCATGGATGCGTATCAGGTACTGCAGAAATATGATTTGGATATTCTTTATGGAATGCTGCAATCTGTAAAGGAGGATAAATTAAACTGCTCTCGTCTTGTAAATATAGCATACAAAAAATATCTATTTTCTACCGCTGATCTTTTGGATATAGAGGGTCTTGAAGAATTGTATTGCCATATGTTTGATATAAGCCAGAGTCGTTTTAAATGTGGAAAGGGATATGTCAGTCGTGGACCTATTGCCAAAATGGTAAAAAAAAGTCTTGCTGAACGGAATTTATTTGATGAAAAGTTGGCTTTTGGTGAGGATGAAGAATGGAACTTACGCCTTCTGTCGAATCCAATTCGAGCGGGTGTTATCAAAAAATTATGGTACTATTATATTCAGCGTAAAGATTCAACCTTGCATCGGTTTCGGACTGATTTTATAAAAAAGCATGAAGAGCGTTTGTCTGCTATGTGGAAATATGTTAAGGATAAGAAGACAGAATGTTGCTATTTAAATGAAAGTTTGCATGTATTAAAAGATTTATTGCCAAATTATTATTTCTCAGAATTTTATCAAGGGAGTATGAAAGGAGCATTTATTGAATATCACTCTTTGCTAAAACAGTTTCCTTGGAGCGCCGGTTGCAATGTAAATAATATAATTTATTTGAGTGTTAAAGGAAAAGTCCTATACATTTTATTTAAAACTCGGTTACTTTTTTTATTGTATTTTTTCAGAAGTAGATAGATGTATGATTTATAAAAAGGTGAAATGAATATGGTTCATACTGAAATTAGAGATTTTTTATTTCTTATTATGGGGATATGTCTTGTATTCAATAATATTCCCGATATAGTTCAATTAAAGTTTTTAGGAAGTGGAATAGGGAATAATTTAGTTGCATATCCTATTCTATTTGGAGCTATATATACCATATACTGCCATTTAAAATCTGGGAATGTTTTAGTAGAATACAAAAGATTTCTTCTTTATGGTGGGGTATATTTATGTATACTTTTTATTTCATTGATTGTAGGATTAATTCATTATCCATATTATGATGCTATTGTTAGTGTGCCAATTGAACAGATGGGAAAAATGGCAACGATAATTATTTTTTGTGAAAAGATAGGAATAGCAATAGAAGGAAAAGCAATAGCACTATTATGGGGGATATTTAGATTTGGTGGAATTGTTCTAAAGTTTATTATGACATTTGGTGTTTCTTATATGATTTTTTGTTGGTATCATGATGATTGGAAACGTGGATTCAATTTTTTTACTAAAGGGATATTATGTTCTCTTATTTTTGTAATCGGATATAGTGTTTTTGAAATCCAATATCTGGCAGGTGGAGAGTTCGGAAAACAATTTTTGGAACAAATAAATCCATATATTCATGTTATTAAAGTAGAGCATGATTGGTGGCCGCCATTGCTTTGGCCTGATAAACAATTACGTTCAGTTTTTCCAGAACCATCACATATGGGAAACTATGCAGCTATATTGCTTCCGGTACTTTGGTTTTATCTTTTAAATGATTCAAGAGACAAAAGATTCAAGTTTGTTTTGGGTACAGGATATTCTTTATTTATCTTTATGATTTTTTTGACTCAGGCACGTACTGCATATGCTATGTTTTTAGGTATAACAATGCTTATGGTGGCAGGATTACTTATGCTTGATTGGAGACGTTATTTCAAGATAGTAATTATGATTCTAAGTATTAGCCTGGGTATATTTTTCTTATCCGTAAGGTTTATAAATTATATAGATAATATTGGTATATCTAAAGACATAATTGAGCCACCTAAAATTTCTGCAGTGGAGGTGGTAGATAAGAATTTGGGTTCACTAGCTGGAGAAGATAAAAGAAGTAATGGTTCAAGATATGCTTTGTTAAAAGCACATTTTAGGATGGGGATGGAATCACCTTTATTAGGGAAAGGGACATATCTGAATGATTCTTATACAAAAGATTATTTTGAGTTTGCAGAAAAAGAGAATCCTGGAGTTAAAATGTGGATAGGGAATCAAAATAAATTTGGCATATTAAAATATCCTATTGGTGCAATGAATGAATATGTGGAACGTTTTTCCGCAAATGGTTTGATGGGGCTATCTGCATTTTTATTTCCATTCGGCTGGATATTATATAAATTAATTTGGTTAATAAAAAAGAAAAAATGTAGAGAGTATGTTTGTCTATTAATTGCGGTGATTGCCGCGTTGGTTGTAGGAGCAAATGATTCTTTATCTGTAGTTTATGGGTTATGGCTTCTTTTAGGTTTATCTTATGCGGTGGTTTTAGGGCAAGGATCGGATGGATGAATGAGCGGAAAATCGGTATTGTTATCAGCTATGTAAATATTTTTTTACATGCACTGGTAGGGTTTCTTTATGTGCCTTTATTGCTTTTCTATATCGGAAGCAGCGGGTATGGCCTATATCAGCTGATAGGTTCCTTTATTGCTTATTTCAGCATTATGGATTTTGGCCTGACAGCAGCAGTTGTAAGATTTTATGCAAAGTATAAGGCGTTAAATGATATTGCCGGTATGGAAAATATCCTGGCTATTTCTCTTCGGGGATATGGCTTTATTGCTGTATTTGTTTTATGTATCGGAAGTGTTTGTTATTTTTTCCTGAATCAGATATTTGCAGGAAGTATGACGGCAAAGGAAGTGGGAGAGGCGGAGAGTCTGTTTCTTTTACTTCTTTTTAATATTGCCCTTACACTTTCTACTATGGTTTTCCGTGCGGTAATTAATGCCCATGAAAAATTTTTATTTTTAAAGGGCGCAGAAACAGTTGAATTAGTATTACAGCCGCTTTTGGTTATATTGGTATTACGGCAATATCCAAGTGCGTTTTCTGTAGCAATGGTTCAGACACTAATGAATATAGCCCTGATTTTTGTGCGGGGATATTACTGTTTTGAAAAACTGGGTATTCGTATTCGGTTTCATTATTGGGACAGCAAATTGATTCATGAGTTTAAAAAGCTTGCGTTGAGTGTGTTTGCCATTTCATTAATTGATCAGGTGTTTTTTAAAACTAATCAGGTTATATTGGGGATTGTCAGCGGTACATTTGCGGTAGCTGTTTATTCCATTTCATCGCTTATTTATATGAATTATATGGCATTGTCGAATGCGATTTCCGGTGTATATCTTCCGCATATTACAAAAATGGTTGCTCGAAAGGAACCGGTACAGAAGCTGTCAGGGTTATTTATACAAATTGGACGCTGGCAATATTTTTTATTGGGACTGGTAGCTACAGGTTTTATCATTTTCGGGAAACGGTTTATTCAAATCTGGGCAGGAGACGGGTTTGAAGATGCATATTGGATTACACTGCTTATTATTATTCCGTTCACGATTGACCTGATTCAGAATATAGGACTTTCTATTTTACAGGCACAGAATCATTATGATTTCCGTGCTAAGGTTTATTTTGGCATTGGCATCTTAAATCTGATTCTGGCGATACCTTTGGGAATGAAATATGGTGGTATAGGTTGTGCTTTTGCCACCGGATTTTCTATGTTTATCGGAAATGGGCTGGTTATGAACTGGTACTACTCTTCTGTTACCGGGTTACAAATTAAAGAGTTCTGGAAACAGATTATAAAAATTTCATTTAGGATCGTGTTTTGCTGTATCATTGGATATTTTATAAATATAATGACGATGAGCGGCAGTAACACGGTTTTCGTGATTAAAATGATTAGTTATACTATACTGTACAGCGGAGTTATATATTTCACGAGTATGAATAGAGAAGAGAAAAATAAGATTTGTCAGCTGTTGAGAAGGAGCATGTGGACTGGCTGAAAAAGGGTTGGCATTTTTTGAAACGGAAAATATTGACAGGAAATGATACATGAGAAGATGGTAGCGGTACCATCTTTTTTTGTATTTCTATTGTGGTTACAGAGGAATTGATAAAATCTTCATTCTAATCATTTGGATACACACGATTTTTTCGCTTATATTATTGACGGCAATCAGGCTGATTTGATATAGTAATGACAGGAGGTGATAGCTATGATTACGTATTTTTCTATGGAAGGATTTCTTTCTGTTAAGAAAAAGGTGGAACTTTATTTCATTCCTAAACCTCATACACGGATTACAAATACCCGTTTTGAAGATAATTTTATCCACACGCCAAAGTATAAATTAATGAAAGCGGTTGTTCTTTTTGGAATGAATGCATCCGGCAAGTCTAATGTGCTGCTTGGCATGGATCACCTCATTTCAATGATTAATCGCGGATTGAATTTAGGTGCTGTTGATGATATGCGTCGGAACCTGATTAATTTTGATTGCAAAACAGTTGCTTTTGAAATCGGTTTATATGATGTGAAAAGTGATCAGGATTATGTGTATCAGATTGCCTATGACTGTGAAAAAATTGTTTCCGAAAAGTTGGTTTTAAACGGACAGGAAATTTTTTCTTTTTCTGGCGGGAAATTATCTATCACAAATCTGAGCGGTATAAAAGAGCGGGACGCCCTTATCCGGTTATTTTCCGGTGTTTCTACGGAATTATATCTGCTGAAGCTGAAAGACTACATGGGGGAGTATATTACTTCTTTCCAAAAATTGGCCGCCGCCGTGAAAACAAATATCCGGGATATTGTACCTATGCTGGATAGGGATAACATCAGAGTTGTGAATGAAGAACGCAAGGGCTTTTGGGAAAATAATAAAAAGCGTATTTTATCTGTTTTTCATATGCTGGATGGAACGATTACAGATATCGGATTTGAAAAAATCCAGGCGGACAGATATGAAGTTCTTATTTTCCGGGGAAAAAATAAATACCATTTGGGAATAGAATCCAAAGGGATTCAAAAAATATGTCATTTAATGGATGTTTTGATAACCAATATGATCAATGGGGAGGTACTGGCTGTTGATGAGTTGGACTCTTCCATCAGCACGGGTTCTTTGATTGAATTATTTAATGACTTGATAAATACGAAGGAAAATAAGGGCCAGTTTATTATTACTTCTCATAATCCTTTTTTGATGAATCAGAATATTTTTCATCCCCAGCAGTTGTACATTGTGAATAAAAAATCTGATTTGTCATCGGAAATCTATTCTTTTGATGATTTTGATCTTCGTAATGATAAAAATAAATTATATGAAGATTATCTTAAAGGAAGGTTTGGTGGAGCCGGTGAGTAGATCCATTCGAAGGCTTGCTTCGCCCAAAAGGAAACTTAAGAAAAAGATTCTATTCCTGGTGGAAGGGAAAACTGAGAAAAATATCATTTTCCATCTTTTTGATCAAAACGATTATCCGAATATATCGTTTAGTGTAAAAGAATACCAGGGCGGTGGATATGCTGATATAAGACATTGGGTGGCAAAGCGAAGAGATAGCCTTGATATTGTTTTTGTTATTTGTGATTTGGACCGGGCACAGGAAGACACGGAAAGGAAAAGTCTTATTACAACGATTAAATTTTTAGAGAATGCAAACAATAGGAACAATATATTCTTGTCATGTCCTGATTTTGAACAATGGATGCTCTGCGGGTTGCCCGGCAGTAATAACAAGCCGTTATACCGCTGTCTCGGATATGCTAATAAAGAAGAGCAAAAGGCGGATGAACATTTGTTTTCCAAGTATACAGGTGCGGGAGGCAGCTTTTCCACAGCCGAAAGATACTTTTCCGGAAGACCTTTATTCTATATGAAAAAGAATTTCTCCCAAGGAACTATTCAGAACGAATACGTTAATGCAGAACAAAGTTCATTATATTATTTAAGGGATTATTTACAAATACTGGATCATGCATGATTTATTGTATTTTGTTATGGAGGGAATAGATGGAAACCTATTAAAATGTAAATGGAAATTCCGGTATAGCAGGATATAAGATCGGCGATACCTGTATCGAGGTGGAATTTGCAGATACGGAGAGTGTGTATCGCTATTCTTACGAAAGTGCCGGACGGGAGAATGTGGAGGAAATGAAGCGTCTGGCGGCGCAGGGGCATGGACTCAATTCGTTTATTAACCGGCGGGTAAAATATTTATATGAAAAGTGAGAGAGTCTTGTTTTAAAGGGCTCTCTTTTTTGTATTGCAGTATAATGATTTTAAAAGATACGGACAGAAAGGAAGTGTATATTGTGAAAACAGCGCGCAGGGAAATAGAAGGCAGGCCTGTGCTGGCGGTCTGCTATGATTTCGACCGGACGCTTTCCCCTGAAAATATGCAGGACGGATATATCCGTGCCGTGGATTATGACGTGGACAGCTTTTGGGAGGAATCGAACCGGCTGGCGGAAGACCACTGCATGGATCAGAACCTGGCGTACATGTATAAAATGCTTCAAAGCGCCAGAGGGAAGGAAATCCTGAACAAGGAACGGCTGAAACAGTACGGCGGCAAGGTTAGGCTATACGACGGCATCAAAGGATGGTTCCGCCGGATCAATGCCTACGGGGAAAGGCGGGGCATTCTTGTGGAGCATTACATTATTTCTTCCGGGCTGCGGGAAATCATAGAAGGGACGGCGATCGCGAAATATTTCACCCATATTTACGCCAGTTCCTTTTATTACAATGAGCATGGAGAGCCCTGCTGGCCGGCGCAGGTGATCAATTACACGAATAAGACGCAGTTCCTTTTCCGCATAGAGAAAGGAATTTTGGACATCAATGACAATGCGGTGAATGACCACTTCGCGGAAGGAGAGCTGCGCGTCCCGTTCAGAAATATCGTATACATCGGCGACAGCGCCACGGATATTCCCTGTATGCGCCTTGTCAATTCACTGGGCGGCCATTCCGTCGGGGTTTATGATTCGGAAAATACGGACAGCAAAGACACGGTACGCCGGATGATTCGGGACGAACGCATCCGCTACTATGTACCGGCGGATTATACCAAAGGAAGCGAAATGGACACATTCATGCATCAGATTATAGACAAAACGGCGGCCTATGAGGTGCTGGAAGAGAAGCATTTGAGGGACAGGAAAGAAGCGGTAAGTTGCAATGATAGGTGTTATAGTTCTTGAAGTATAAAATAAATGATTAGAAAAGAGTCATATGGTAGGAACTAAGGAGGGAAATGAAAATGGATAAATTTGGTTTTGAATATTTGTTGATAATAAAAGAATGTATGGATCAAGTATATAAGGAAAGTCTTAATCTTATTAATCAGGGAGGCAGAAAAATTGGGCATGAGCAAAGTATAAGTTCCCGATTGGGGTATTATCTGTCAAATGCATTAAAAGGTAAAAAGGGTTATCTCATTGATAATGAATATAATAATGATTACGGTAAAAAAAATGATGTAAAACGTAATAGTAAAGGGGATGAAGTTCGTCCGGATATTATTTTTCATGATAGAAAAAAGAGTAATCTTTTTGTCATTGAAATGAAAAAAGGTAATGTGGGTGGTGATGAGGAAAAGGTGCTGGATTATATGCGGGAGGATACACAACACTATAAAGAAGGATACTGTATATATGACTTAAAAGAAGATTATTATATTATTAAAGCATTCAAACATAATGAAGAAGGTGGTATTGAGAATAAAACGTTTAAATGTAATAAAGACGGTTGTGTTGAAAAACAGGTATAGATAATTGTGAGCTAAGGAGGACACTATCATGAAACAAAATTTTAAACCGAATACCTGGCTGTACCCGCAGCCGGTGCTTGTAATTGCCTCTTATGGCGCGGACGGCACGGCGGACGGGATGGTGGCTGCCTGGGGCGGGATTTATGATACGAACCAAGTGGGATTTATGCTGGAACATACCCATAAGACCGTGGCGAATCTATTGGAAAAGAAAGCCTTTACCGTAAGCATGGCGACCGCTTCCACCATGGCGGAAGCGGATTATCTGGGGATTGTGTCGGGGAATCGTGTACCCGATAAGGTGGCGCATGCCGGACTTCATGCGGTGAAGAGTGAATTTGTGGACGCACCGGTGCTTTCGGAATTTCCTTTGACCTTGGAGTGCAAAGTATCCAAGGTGACGAAGGTAGGTGAGGATTACCATTTCGTCGGGGATATCGTGAATATTCTGGTCGATGAGGACATTCTGACCGATGGAAAGATTGACGTGAAGAAATTGCAGGCGATTACCTTTGATCCGGCCGGCGGGAAGTATATTGCTCTCGGTGACGCGGTGGGAAACGCGTACCGGGAAGGCAGAAAGTATATGGAGTGACAGAAATTATCTATCGTGGCAAGGAAAGAAGAATCCTATGAGAGTCATCAGAGGAATAGATTCTTCGCTTTGTGTCACATTGCTGTTTTCCGTCTTTCTCACAAGGCATTCTTACCCCCCGCTCTGAATGACGAGGGATGGTAAGGCGTCATCAGAGTAATAGATTCTTCGCTTTGTGTCACATTGCTGTTTCCCGTTTTTTTCGCAAGGCATTCTTGCCTCCGCTCAGAATGACGGCGGACGGCAAAGCGTCATAATGAGGGAAACGTTAAACGTCATCCCAAGCGAATGTGAAGGATCTGCTGGCGTAGCGAGGGAATCGGTAAGAAGATAAAAGCTATCAGCTGTTAGCCGTTAGCTGTGAGCTGTGAGCTGTCAGTTAAAAGTGCTGAATGACGGCGGACGGCAAGGAGTCATAATGAGGGGGATGTTAAGCATCATCCTAAGCGGAAGCGAAAGATCTATAGAATAGGCGGTATTGAATTGGCGAGGAAGCCGGAAGGGGAAAAAGAAGTCAGGAAGGAGGCGGGGTATGACAAAAGAAGTAAAAACCGGCATGATGGCGTTCATTGTTTTGGTTGCCGCCATGGCGGTGTTTCTTTTTGTCCGTCCGAAAGATTGGTTTGACGGGAATTATTTCCGTATGACAGCATCCTTTTCCAGTGTACAGGGGATCAAAAAAGGAAATGAAGTGCGTTATGCCGGTGTCCGTGTGGGGGAAGTATCCAAAATTTCCACAGAAGGAAATGAAGGGATTCTTGAGATGCGTATAAAGAAAGATGCGCAGATTCCTCTGGACGCGGAGTTTACCGTTTCGCAGAGCGGAGTGATCGGTGATTATTATGTAGATATCCGCGGCGGTCATTTTGACGGCAGTTATTTCGGGGAGGGGATGCGTGTCGAAGAAAAAAGATCGAATCGTTTGGATCAGATGATGGAAAGAGCGAAGAAGCTGATGGATTCCGCAGCGCAGATGAAAGAGAATATAGGGAAGATGGAGGGAAAGTAGGCAGCTGAAAAGCCGCTTGGCATGCTTGGGAAAGTATGGCCGGCGGCTTTTTCTTTTACTTATGGGATTCCTGTTCCATTTCCCAGCTCCATGAGCGGGTGGGAGTCATTTTTCCGTCAGCACCGAAGGTGTACCTGGTGGTGCCGGGGAGTTTCGGCGTGAGGGGGCTGGTGAAGCCGCGGCCGATGACGTCGGTGGTGTTCATAATGAAAAGGAAGGCGTGGGGGTCTATGTCCTCGATGAAATGGCGCAGTTTGGTGACTTGCGTCAGATCCACGATAGCGAAGACGATTTTCTTGTCTTTTCCGCTGAACCCGCCCTGTCCGTAGAGAAGGGTGGCGCCGTGATGAATATTTCTCAGAATGGTGTCCGCCACTTCAAGCGGTTTGTCGGAAACGATGAAAGCCGCTTTCCTTTGGGCGAAACCGATGACGATACGGCTGGAAACGGTGGCATTGATGTACATGGCGATGAGGGTGCAGATGGCAGGCTCCAGTGTAAAGATCCACGCGCTGGACATGATGATGATGAAGTTCAGGCCGAAGACGACGTAGCCGATTTCCAGATTGTAAAATTTTTTAATAACCGCGCCAATGACGTCGAGGCCTCCGCTGTTTGAATTGTAGCGGTAGAGAAGTCCCAGGGCGGCGCCGAGGACAACGCCCCCCGATATGGCAGCGACAAGAGGATTGCTGATGACACACCAGTCCGCCATGAAAGCGGTGAGGTCGATGAAGAGCGACAGACTCACTGTGCTTAAAATGGTGATGACCGTATAAAATTTTCCCATGAATTTCAGGGACAGAATGAGTACAGGTATATTCAGTACCAGATTGGACAGGCCGATGGGAATGTCCATGAGGTAGTAGAGAATCATGGCGATGCCTGTGACGCCGCCTGCGAGAAAGTGATGGGGAACAAGGAATATATTGAGTCCGGCGGCATAGATGAAAGTGCCGATGAGGGTGATGACAAGTATGAAGAGAACGCGCTGTATGCAGACAGGATCGTTCCAATGCTTACGGATATTGGCGCCCACGATGATCTCCTTTGGGATGTGCCCATGGAATAAGGGAGTTCTCCCTGTTTAAATGTGAACACATTATATCACTATTTTCTCTTTAATGACACCAAAAGGAATTGTGGAAAATATATTTTTGATGGTATAGAATAAGAATAAAATTAATTTCTTATTATAAATGCAGGAGCGGATGAATCGTATTTATTTTGAAATGCCGGCAGGACGCACGGATTGAAAAATGATTTCCATATATTTTCCGATATGATATAATCTAATTGAAATTACAACGTATACTATGTAATTTGCCGTGAGGGCAAAGAGCGGTTTCAAGGGGAGCAGACGAATGGACAGTTTTGAGGAAATACTTCAAAAGAAGCATTTAAAACGTACGAAAGCGCGTGTCATGATCTTGAAGGTGCTCCAGAAGAGCCTGCCGATGACCGCGGGGGATGTATATGAAGCGGTGCGGAAGAGAGATACTAAGCTCAGTCTTTCTACGGTGTACCGTAATTGTGAAGCGCTGGCAAAAAAGGGACTGCTTCTCCGTTCGACGATGCTTGCTGACGGATTGACGAGGTATGAATATACGCAGGGCGACCATGTGCACCACGCGGTGTGCCTGTCGTGCAATAAGATTTTCCCTGTCGAGGTTCGTCTGGAACCGGAGTATAAAGACCGTCTGGCAGAAGAAAACGGATTTGAAGTGACGGAGCATCGTGTGGAAATTTACGGTTTTTGCAAAGAATGCAAGGCGCGGGGCATGGATAAGGAATTTAAAGAACGGATGATTTAAAGAAAGACAGGAAAGGCGGAGCGTATACGATGCGTTTTTTTATTCCGTGCGTAACTGAAGGCGGGATTTAAAAAGTAAAAGGACATGAGGCGGCAGAGATGCCGTCTTTTTATGGTGCCCGCATTTCAAAAGAGGTGCCGGAAGGAAATCTTATGTGTATTTGTCATGCAATAATGATGAGTAAGATTTTTTCTATATCTGCAGTGCAGGGAATCTGTGGATAAATAAGGTGCTTACATGATAAAATATAAACAGATGTATATATAATTAATTATTTATGAAGAAGGAGGAGAGTGTATGGGTCTTATTAAAGCAGGAATGGGCGCGGTCGGAGGCGTACTGGCCGATCAGTGGAAGGAATTCTTCTATTGTGACAGCATGCCGCCTGATGTCCTCATGATGAAAGGACAGAAACGGACCGGCGGCCGCAGCTCGAACACAGGCGGAGAAGACAACATTATTTCCAACGGATCCGTCATTGCCGTCAACAACGGGCAGTGCATGATGATTGTGGAACAGGGTAAGGTCGTCGATCTCTGCGCTGAACCGGGAGAGTATACCTACGATCAGTCATCGGAACCGTCGCTCTTCACGGGCGGTCTGAATAAGGAAAGCGTCATCGCCGTATTCAAACAGATGGGGAGACGTTTTACCTTTGGCGGCGATACGGGGAAAGACCAGCGCGTTTATTTCTTCAACACAAAGGAAATTGTCGGGAACAAGTACGGTACGCCCAGCGAGATTCCGTTCAAGGTGGTTGATGCGGATACCGGGCTGAAATTGTCCGTCCGTATCCGCTGTTTCGGTGAATACAGTTACAAAATCGTAGATCCGATCCTCTTTTACACCAATGTGGCAGGCAACGCGTCGGATAGTTATGAGCGTTCCCAGATTGACGGCCAGCTGAAATCGGAACTGCTTACGGCTCTCCAGCCGGCATTTGCCAAGATTTCTGCCCAGCGCATCGACTACACCGATTTGGCGGGACACACGTTTGAAATTGCCGAGGCCCTGAATGAAGTGCTTTCCAAGAAATGGACGGAGCTCCGCGGCCTTGCTATCGTTTCTTTCGGTGTGAACAGTGTCAAGGCCAATGAGGAAGATGAAGCGAAGATCCAGAAGATCCAAATGGGCATGGCCATGTCAAATCCCGCTATGGGTGCGGGTGTTCTCGTAGACGCACAGTCTGACGCTATGCGTACGGCGGCGGGCAATGAAGGCGGCATGGGCGCGGCATTTGGATTTATGGGTATGAATATGGCAGGCGCGGCAGGCGGTATGAACGCGTCCAACCTGTACGGTATGGCAGGCCAGCAGCAACAGCAGATGCCCCAGCAGGCACCCGCGCCGGCACCTGCTCCCGCTCCCCAGCCGGCGGGCTGGAAATGTGCGGAGTGCGGTACGGGAGGAAATACAGGCAAGTTCTGCGCCAATTGCGGAAAACCCGCTCCCGTTCCTGCGGCTGAATGGACCTGCGCGGAATGCGGTACAAAGAATACGGGCAAATTCTGTGCCAACTGCGGCAAGCCCGCTCCTGCGGCTGATTGGACCTGCAGCGAATGCGGTACGAAGAATAAAGGCAAGTTCTGTGCCAACTGCGGACATCCCCGTCCGTAATGAAACAGTTGAGAAAAGGGCGGCGGGTATAGATTTACTGCTGCCCTGTCCCTATTTCACACTGCCATTTTGTTTCCTTTATGGAAAAGGCGGCGATTATGGAAAAGGAGGTACTTATGGCTGATACTTCAGTAAGCTTTAAATGCCCCAATTGCAGCGCTCCTCTTGCATATGCTCCCGGCGCGGATCATGTGACCTGCGAATACTGCGGCACGGAACTGTCCATCGCTGATCTGGAAGCGTTCTACGCGGCGAAGGAAGAAAACGCGGCAAAAGCGGAAGAAGCGCGGCAGAAAAAGTGGGATACTGACGGTGCGGGAAAGGAATGGAGCGAAGACGAGGCGAAGATTCTCCGCGCCTTTACCTGTTCTTCCTGCGGAGCGGAAATCGTCTGCGATGAAAATACGATTGCCACGGAATGCTGCTACTGCGGAAACCCGACGATGATTGCCCAGCGTTATGACGGCGCTCTGCGTCCTGACTATGTGATTCCGTTCCAGAAGACGAAAAAGGATGCCCAGGAAGCCTTTAAAAATTTCTACAAGGGGAAATTACTCCTGCCGTCCAATTTCGTCAGCCAGAACCGGGTGGATGCGATTCAGGGCATGTATGTTCCTTTCTGGCTCTTTGACTCTAAAGTCACCGCTACCGCCAGCTACAAAGCGAAAAACGTAAATACTTTCGTTGTCGGAAAGAATCAGATCACGGAAGAAAGGGTTTACCGGTGCGACCGTGAGGGAGAAATGAAATTTAACCGGGTACCTATGGATGGCAGTAAGAAAATGGACGATACATGGATGGAAAGTATCGGACCTTTCGATTATTCCACCATGGTTCCTTTTACCACGGCATACCTGGCAGGGTACCTGGCCGATAAGTATGATGTGCCGGCGGAAGAAATGGCGCCCCGCGCCGATGAGCTGGTAACAAATACCGCGCTTGCGCAGATGGACGGTACCGTCACCGGTTATACAAGCTGTAATCGGGAAGACGGTTTCGTGTCCAAAGATGAAAACACCGTTTCCTATGCCCTTGCGCCGGTATGGATTCTTTCCACCACTTATAACGGCACGCCGTACACTTTCATTATGAACGCCCAGAGCGGCAAGTTCGTGGGAAGCCTGCCGGTGGATAAAAATAAAGCATCCATGTACACGGCGGCGGCATTTGTCGTCTTCGTTCCCATCCTTTACTTCCTCATTAAAATGATGTTCGGTTCTTTATAAGGAGGCGGGACTATGAAAAAAATATTTCAGATCTTAGCGATGCTCCTTGCCGTCCTCTTTCTGCCCGTGATGTCTGACGCGGCGGAGATGCCGTCATTCCATGACGGGGCGGATATCGTGAAAGGTGAGGCGGCCGCGGAAGTAAAGAACGCATTGGAAACGGTAGAAAAGAAACATAATGTCCGTATCGCTGTTGTCACCCAGCCCTCCGTGGAGGGAATGAAAATCGGCGATTATGCCGATAAACTTCTCGGCACTGTGATCAAAGGCGGGGAAAAAGGAAATATGGTTCTCGTTCTTGATATGCAGGAACGCGACTGCTACATTGCCACCGATCCCAAAATGAAGGCGATGATTACCAATGATATAGGCATCAAACTTATGAAAGACGCCTTTGTAAGCAAGCTTTCCGCAGGGAATTACGCGGAAGCGTTCAAAGCTTATGCGGAGAAGGCAGACTTCCTTATTTCCTACTATGAGAAAGAAGGGAAAGCGTATGATCCTGACGATCAATTCAGTTTTCTCGGACTGGGGATTGCCGCTGTCCTTTCCCTGCTCGGCGCCTTTGGCGTAAGGAACTACCTGATAGGAACGATGAGCAATGTGGCGCCCGGTGTGAACGCTTCCCACTATCTTGACAAAGACAGTTTCGCCGTGACCGGTGAGAATGACTACTACCTCTATACCAACCGTATCGTCACGCCCCTTCCTGAAAAGAAAGATGACGGTGTCGTCGGAGCAGGCGGCTCCATGGGCGGCGGAAACGGAGGCAACGGCGGAGGAGGCGGAAAGTTCTGACAATGCCTGAAAAGAAATAAATTTGTTATTCATGAAAAGTTACCTCACCTGCCGGCGGGGTAACTTTTTTATCCATGAAGAAGAAAATCGAATCGCAGGGAACCGTTTCCATGGACAGCCTTTGCTTTGACAATCGTTCGTTACAGAAACCACGTTTCATTCCTGTGTTATAATGGGGAAAATCAATCCGTTTATTGGATGATGGAGAAACATATGAATCTTCTTCTGCTTATTTTTACTTTTATAACCAACTGGATCGTGAGCGCTTCTTTTTGGGTGCTCTATTTTTTATTTACTGTCCCTTTTTTCCATGAAGAGCTGTCAGGAAATTATGAACTTCTGACGGAGCGCATCCTGCAGCTTTCTCTGGCGTGTGTTCTTGTGCCTGCCGTTTTATCGGGAACAGGCGTCATGCAGTATTTCTTTGTCCGTGAAAACGGCGGGCGGAGGGCTGTGGGAGAAACGAAAATGTATTTGGAACGTCTGATGCGCGATATCTGCCGTCGGGGCAGACTGGAATTATCCGATTTCCGTCTTTATACGGCGAAAGCAGATGATTACAATGCATGGGCAATCGGCGGAAACCATATCACCGTCACGGAACGTCTGTTGAACGAATTTTCCGAAGAAGAGGTAAAAGGGATCCTTGCCCATGAGGTGGGACATCTGCAGAACGGGCACAGCCGCTTCGGTCTTCTGCGCTATGGCATGGAATGGTTCAGCGGTATCATTGTCTATGTGTACAGTGTGGTGACACTGCTCCTGGCATTTTTACGCTGGATTCCGGTCTTGGGGATTTTTATAGGCATTGTCAATTTTTTTATCCTCATACAATATTATTTCCTGAAAATATTTCTGCAGATTCCTCTTTGGTTTTTCACACAGTTCGGCAGCAGGCGAAATGAATATGCCGCCGACGAATATGCCTGCGGTCTCGGACTGGGGATGGAACTTGCCGTCGGACTGGTCCACCTGGAACATATTTTCCGCAGCGGCAGGCGGGACTGGTTTTCCCGTCTTTTTGACGACCATCCCGACATTCCCAGCCGGCTGGAACGGATAAGGAAAATCCTGATGGAAAGAGAACGCGGCTCTTTGGCGGGATAAGGAAACGGGGGAGTAAAATACGAAGAGGGAAGGGAATTTCCTCTTTGCGCTTTTGGCAGGATCATCCTTGCATCGGATTGAAATATATGGTATACTATGTACAGCAGAGGTGACTGTTAGTCATGTTGCTTCTGCGCCTCTTTTCAGCAAATGTTCCCCGACATTTGCAAAAAAATATACAAGGAAGTCGTCCCGGATCCCCATAACCCCCGGGACGTTTTCCTTGCATGAGAAAACGGATATTTCCTGACAGACTTTGGTCTGGAGAAATATCCGTTTTGTTTTACCATCCGTTTTTTCTCCAGAAAGAGGGGAGGAAAAGGATGAGAAGCGTAAAAGATTCAAGCCGGCCCATAAGCATGGACAGGGCGACGACCATTTTTGTCATGGCAGGCATGGCCGACCAGTTGCAGGTGGCGCCGAATTGTCCCAGTGCCGGCCCCGAGTTGCTCATGGTGGCAATGGAAAGGCCCAGGGCAGAAGGAATATCCGCACCGCTTGCGGCGATAAGGGCGGTCCATAAAAAAATGGACATCGTATAGATGAAGAAGAAACAGAAAACCTCGAGGAGCATGGATTCGGAAAAGTTTTCTCCTCCTGCACGGGTCTGTATGACGGCCCGGGGGTGGAGTTTCTGGCGGAGAACGGCGGTCATGGATTTGAAAAGCAATATGATGCGCGTTACTTTCAGGCCGCCCGAAGTCGATCCGCCGCAGCCGCCGATGAACATGAGTATGAGCAGTATGACCTGGGAAAAATGGGGCCACGCTTCAAAGTCATAAGAAATAAATCCCGTGGTGGACGAAAGAGACGCCGAGGTAAAGAGCGCTTCCAGCAGTGCGGAAGGGGCGTACAGTCCTCTTTCCAGCATTAAATTTAAAGAGATAAGGATAGTGGCGGCGGCTACGATGGAAAGATAGACTTTAAATTCCGTATTTTCCCAAAGAACACGGATGCCCCGTTTCCAGGCAGCCACATAGATGCCGAAATTGGCGCTGGAAATAACCATAAAAAATATGACGGACAGTTTCAGAGGCGTACTGTCGTAAAAAGCGATGCTTTCATTCTTTGTGGAGAAACCTCCGGTGGCGATGGTGGAAAAGGCGTGATTTACCGCGTCGAAAAAGTTCATGCCGAGGAGTGTGTAAATCAATGCGGCAGAAACGGTAAAAAGCAGGTACACCGCAAAAAGAGCTTTCGCCATTTCTTTGATCCGGGGAACGGCACGGGAGGAATAAGGCCCCGTGCTTTCCGCATCAATCATGCGGGCGCTTCCTTTTCCGGCCTGCGGGAAGAGAGCCACAAAGATGACGATGATTCCCAGGCCGCCGAGCCAGTGGGTCAGGGAGCGGAAGAAAAGAATGCTTTTCGGCAGAACGGTTAAATCGGCAAAAACGGTGGCGCCGGTGCCTGTCAGGCCTGAAATGCTTTCTACCAGAGCGTCCAGCGGAGAAAGGAGACCGGACAGGAAATAAGGGAAAAGGTAAAGAATGGAAATACATATCCATGACAGCGCGGTCACCGCAAGACCGTCGCGGGGATTCAGATTGATGACTTTTTTCTTGCCCTTATACCGCAGGAATGCGGACAGTAAAAAACAAAGCGCCATGGAGTAAATAAAAGGAAGAACCGGTTCTTCCCCGAACAGGGCGGTCAGCAGGGGAAGCAGGAGGACGAGACCGCATCCCGCAGTCAGTTTGGCGATGAGTGCTGAAACGACGGTAGTATTCATAACGGTTTCCTGCCTTTAAAATAAGGAAGGACTTTTGCCGAGCAGGGGGTACGGATCAGGATGATGACCCGGTCTCCTGCGGCAAGGACAGAGCGGCCGTCAGGGATATGTGTCGTTTCGTTCCGGACATAAGCGCCTACAAGACATTCCGCCGGCAGACCGGCTTTCATGAGAGGAATGCCTTCGGCAGGAGCGCCGCTTTCCAGGATAACTTCCACCGCTTCCACCTGCGCCGATTCAAGAAGAGAGACGGAGACGACACTGCGGCTCCGCACATAACTCAAAACCTCGCCTGCCGCCAGAAGCCGGACCGACAAGGCGATATCCACGCCTACCTGTGTCATGAGATCCGCGTATTCCCCGCGGACGACGCGGACGATTGTCTTTTTCGCGCCCAGGTGCCTGGCAAGGAGGGCGACAAGGAGATTCAGCCGTTCATCTTTCGTCGTGCAGATCACCACATCCGCTTCAGAAACGCCTTCCTGCATGAGAAGATCTATATCCGCCCCGTCGCCGCAAAGGACGATGGACTTTTTTAATTTGGAAGAAATATGCCGGCACTGCTCCGGATCAAGATCAATGACTTTTACGGATATACCGTCGGCTTCCAGCATGGGGGCAAGCGCCGTTCCTGTCCGTCCCGCGCCGATAACAATGGCCTTTTTGATGTGCCTGGTACTGCTTTCCGCCATACCCTGGCTGAATTTTTCTATATTTTCCGGCGCGCCGATGAAGTAAGCGTTGTCGTAAGGGAGCAGGCAGTCATTGCCGTGGGGGATAATCATCTGATGATCACGGAAAATCATGGCGGCAAGGATTTCATCAGGCAGTTCCAAATCTTTGAACGGTATATGGATATAAGGAGATTGGCACTGTATCCGTGTCTCATACAAACGGACGCGGCCATTGGCGAAATCTCCCACGTTAAGGGCGGCGGGTGTCATGAGGATGCGCCGTATTTCTTTTGCCGTGACCAGCTCAGGACTCAGAACCAGGTCAATGTCAAAATTTTCCTGGAGATATTCGGTGGATTCCTGAAGGAATTTCGGGTCGCGGATGCGGGCAATCGTGTGGGGGATTCCATTTTTCTTCGCCAGCATGGAAGCAAGAATATTCACCTCATCCATTTCGGTCACCGCCACGAAAACAGATGCATCCTGTATATCGGGATCCCGTGTGAAATCCGGACTTGTCCCGTTGGCGGTGATCGTGAGTACATCCAGCGAGTCGCGGACTTTGGATAACTTTTCTTCATCAGAATCGGCGACAACCACATCATGCTGCTCATTGGAGAGAAGCTCGGCAATCGTATAGCCCAGATGCCCCGCGCCTAAAATTACGATACGCATGAAAACTCCTTAATCATAAAATGACAGGTAAAATATCTTGGATAATTCATCTTTTCTTATTTTATCACAGAGAAAACCACAATGAAAAAATCCCGCCATATGGGGGAGCGGGATTTTTTCGGATCGAGGAGATCCGTATGAATCTGCCGGGGATGGAGGGGGTCCTGTATACCGTTACCGATTCATCAGACTTTCATTAAATCAGAACAGTGGGTTTACAGTATATTAAAAAATATCTATTGAAAGGCACACAGGAGAAAATCCCCGACACGATGGTGGAAACAGTACTCTGCTTCCACCCCCATTGTACCACAAAAAGAAGAGGAGTCAAACCGGAAGAAGAACCATGCAGCAAGCCGGTTTCCACTGCTGAAATCGGTACGTATGGCAAGAAGATAAAAGCTATCAGCTGTGAGCTGTCAGCTATAAGCTGTTAGCAGTTAGCTGTTAGTTGTGAGTTAAAAGCCGAAGCATATGATTTCCATTAGGTGTCATACGAAACA
>OMCA01000421.1_pt1 | contig 25245 bp, 20 predicted proteins | sample 1673621 | NCBI WGS metagenome assembly OMCA01 (sample SAMEA103958117, study PRJEB25191) | human gut metagenome | biome: human-associated habitat [ENVO:00009003]; feature: intestine environment [ENVO:2100002]; material: feces | place: Germany | collected 2013/2015
ACTCCGGTTCGCTCCGCTCACCATAGCCTCCCTTTACACAAGGGAGGCTATGGTGCGGTGCCCTCCCCTTACACAGGGAAGCCTGCGGGGCGGGGCGGTGCCGGCAGGCGGAAAAAACGAGGGAAATAGTGAAAATTCCCCCTTGACAGGGAGAGGGGGATTTGGTATGATAGTCAAGTAAAGAAAGCAGAACGAGATCGTTCTCACCTGCCGCACAGTGGTTGTAGGCACGGTCAATAGAGGCAAGGCCTGCAAATGCGGGAGACTTGCGTTCTTTTGGCATGGACGATCAAAGTGATGAGTCCGTGCTTTTTATTTACAGGAAAACCCGAGAGCTACAACCCATTTCAGTCAGGAGGTGCTTTGCAATCGCAAACAAGGAACTGCAGATCAATGAAGAGATCCGCGACAAGGAAGTAAGAGTGATCGGTGCTGAAGGCGAGCAGCTGGGGATCATGTCCTCCCGCGATGCCTACAACATGGCGCAGGAAAAGAACCTGGATCTCGTAAAGATAGCGCCGCAGGCCCAGCCGCCGGTATGCCGCATTATGGATTACGGCAAATATCGGTTTGAACAGGCAAAGCGGGAAAAGGAAGCCAAGAAAAACCAGAAAGTGATCGAGCTGAAGGAGATCCGCCTTTCGCTCAACATTGATACCAACGACTTTAACACCAAGGTCAACCAGGCCGCAAAGTTCTTGCAGCAGGGCCACAAGGTAAAGGTTTCCATCCGGTTCCGCGGCCGCGAAATGGCGCACACCAGTCTGGGTATTGATGTGGAGCAGCGCTTTGCACAGGCGCTGGAAGGCAAGGCTGTGGTTGATAAGCAGCCTAAGCTGGAAGGCCGCAGCATGATGATGTTCCTGTCCCCCAGCCCGACCAAGTAAATACTCTATCTTACGGAGGAAAAGAAAATGGCTAAAATGAAACTTAAGACCTGCTCCGGTGCCAAAAAGCGCTTTAAGATGACTGCTTCCGGCAAGATCAAGCGCAACGCTTCCAAGCGCCGTCACATCCTGACCAAGAAGACCACCAAGCTCACCCGCGGCCTGCGTATGCCCAAGTACGTTGACAAGACCAACGAGGCTACTGTCCGCAAGATGATGCCCTACGGCGGCTGATTCGGCTGAATCATTTTCTGACTTGACTTAATGTGACTGTGTAAAAGGAGATATTACCATGGCTCGTATTAAAGGCGCAACCATGACGCATAAGCGTCGCACCAAAACTTTGAAGCTGGCTAAGGGCTACTACGGCTCCAAGAGCAAGCATTTCCGTATGGCCAAACAGGCTGTGATGAAGTCTGGCAACTATGCTTTCGTTGGTCGTAAGCAGAAGAAGCGCCAGTTCCGCAACCTGTGGATCACCCGCATCAACAACGCTGTTCGTGCCCAGGGCATGAACTACTCCACCTTCATGAACGGCCTGAAGAAGTCCGGCATCGAGCTGAACCGCAAGATGCTGAGCGAGATGGCCATCCACGATCCCGCCAGCTTCAACGCTCTGGTCGAGACCGCCAAGAAGGCGCTGTAAGAATCAGCTTTTTCAAAGACGCATGCGCCGCGCGCGCGTGCGTCATTTTGTTTATATGGAGATCATACGGGGGTGCCAGATGGAAACCATCACCAGCCGCGAAAACGCCAAAATCAAATATGCCTGCCGCCTGCGGGAAGAAGAAAAGCTCCGCACGGCGGATGGCCTGTTTTTTGCTGAGGGCCCCAAGCTCTGTCTGGAGCTGGCCCGCGGCTGTACCCTGCAAACCCTGTATGCCACCGAGAAGGCTCTGGCCCATACCCCAGAACTGGAAGCCTTTGCGGGCAAAACTGTGCTGGTAACAGAGCCGGTGGCACAAAAGCTTTCCGGAACCAAAACCAGCCAGGATGTGTTCGGCGTGTTTGAACACCCCGGCTGGCAGGCGGCAGATATTTTAGCAAAGGGACGCCGTATTCTGGCACTGGAAGCGGTGCAGGACCCCGGCAATGTGGGCACCCTGCTGCGCAGCGCGGCGGCCTTTGGCTTTGACGGTGTGCTGCTCTCCAAGGGGTGCGCGGCACCCTTTGCCCCCAAAACACTGCGGGCATCCATGGGGGCAGCCGGGCGGCTGCCGGTGGCCCCGGTGCAGGATCTGCCGCAGGCATTGCAGCAGCTGCGCGCACGCGGCGTGGTCTGCCTGGCCGCGGCGCTCTACCATTCCCGCCCGCTGGATGAAGCCCCGCAGAGCTACCCGGATGGCCTGTGCGCCGTGATCGGCAGTGAGGGACAGGGCTTGACGGACGCTGCCGTGCAGGCCTGCGATATGGCGGTGCGCATCCCAATGACGGACCTGGTGGAAAGCCTGAACGCCGGGGTTGCGGGCAGTGTCTTGCTTTGGCACTTCAGAGGTGTATAATAAGGTATGGACAGCACACTGTATTGGCTGTGGCTGGCCGAAGCGCTTGGGTCCGGCTGCCGCCTGGCGAGCAGACTTCTGGAAGAATACCCGGACCCGGCCGAACTGTATGGCCAGGTAAAAGCGGGCTGGAACCCGCCGGAATACCTGAGCGCAAAAGCCCGCGAATTTATGCAGGCGGTGGCCCCGGCCCAGATGGCGGGGCTGAAAAAGCGCTGCGATGATTTGAATATTTTTATCCTGACACCGGACAGCGCCGATTACCCCCAGCGGCTGCGGGACCTGCCCGACCTGCCGTTGGTGCTGTACGGCACCGGAAACCCTGCCTGCCTGAACGGGCGGCGGTATGTGGGCATGGTGGGCACCCGCCGCCCCACAAAGTATGGGCTTTCCGCCTGCCGGGATCTTTCGCTGACAATGGCGGAGCGGGGTGTGGTGATCGTGAGCGGGCTGGCCGAAGGGCTGGACGGCGCAGGCCACCGCGCGGCGGTGGAAGCCGGGCAGCAGACCGTTGCTTTTTTGGGCACGGCCATCAACAAGACCTTCCCAGCGGTGAACGTGACCCTGCGCGCGGAGCTGGAAGCTCTGGGAGGTGCCGTGCTGAGCGAATACCCGCCGGATTATACGGGCAAAATGACAGGGACCTTTTTGGCCCGCAACCGGCTGATTGCCGGTTTGAGCGAGGCCCTCTGCGTGGCGGAAGCCCGCACCCGCAGCGGAACGCTGAACACGGTGAGCCATGCCGAAGAGTACGGCAGGCCGGTGTTTGCGGTACCCGGCAGCATTTACAGCCCCACCAGCGAGGGCACCAATGAGCTGCTGCGCACCGGCCGCGCCCGCGCCCTGTGCACGGCGGATGATGTGCTGGATACCCTGCACATTGCACCCGGCGGCACCGAGCTGGTGCAGGAGGGGGTTATGCTGGATGAGCTGACCCCCAACGCCCGCACCGTGCTGGCAGAACTGGGCCCTAAAGCGCAGACGGCAGATGACTTGGCTGCCGCAACGGGGCTTGCCGTGCAGGCTGTTCTGGCGGCGCTCATGGAGCTGGAATTTGCCGGCGCCGCCGTGGATAACGGCGGGGGCCGGTATACCGCGGCATAAGGGCAAGCGGCCCCAGCCGCAGCGGGCGGATATGGCCCGCATGTATGGTGACATTACGGAAAGTATCCGATTAAGATAGAACTTATACGCCAATTTGGGAGAAACAGATATGGCAAAGCAAACTGAACTGGAGCTGACTGCCCAGCAGGCAGCGCAGCCGGAAGAAACCCCGGCAAAAAAAACTGCCGCAAAAAAGAGTGCAGCGAAAAAACCGGCAGCAAAAAAAGCAACCACGAAAAAGACAACGACCAAAACCAAGGCAGCTAAGGCAGAGGACGGCGAAACCGCAGCCAAAAAAACTGCCGCAAAGCGCACCACCAAAAAGACCGAAGCAAAGCCCGGCACCAAGCTGGTGATCGTGGAATCCCCGGCCAAGGCAAAGACCATTGGCAAATACCTGGGCCGCGGCTATACTGTAACGGCCAGCATGGGCCATATCCGGGACCTACCCGCCAGCACGCTGGGCATTGATGTGGAACATGGCTATACCCCCAAGTATATTACCATCAAAGGCAAGACCGCGCTGGTCAAGGACCTGAAAGCCGAAGCGAAAAAAGCACAGACCGTCTATCTGGCAACCGACCCGGACCGTGAAGGCGAGGCGATCAGCTGGCATCTGGCCAATGTGCTGGGGCTGGACCCCACCGCCCCCAACCGCGTGACCTTTGACGAGATCACCAAAAAGGGCGTGCAGGAGGGTATGGCCCACCCGCGCACCATTGATATGGATCTGTTCAACGCCCAGCAGGCCCGGCGCGCGCTGGATCGCCTGGTGGGTTATAAGCTCAGCCCGTTTTTGTGGCATAAGGTGCGCCGCGGGCTTTCGGCTGGCCGCGTGCAGAGCGTGGCGGTGCGCATTATCCGCGACCGCGAGATCGAAATTGAAAACTTTAAGCCCGAAGAATACTGGAACATTGACGCCAACCTGAAGCCCCGCCAGAGCGGCTGTGCGTTCAACGCACGGCTGACAGCCCAGGCGGACGGCACCAAGCTGGTGGTGAAAAATAAAAAACAGGCGGATGCCATTCTGGCCGCGTTGGACGGCAAACCCTACACCGTGACCCGTGTGGATAAGGGCCAGCGCCGCCGCCAGCCGCAGCCACCGTTCATCACCTCCACCCTGCAGCAGGATGCCAGCCGCGCACTGGGGTTTTCGGCCACCCGCACCATGCGTGCCGCCCAGCGCCTGTATGAAGGTATGGAGGTGCACGGCTATGGCCAGATCGGTCTGATCACCTATATGCGTACCGACAGTCTGCGCATTGCGGACGAAGCCGCCGCAGCCGCTAAGACCTTTATCGGCAAGACCTGGGGCGAAAATTACGTCTGCAACAAAAAGCGCGTCTGGAAATCCCGCTCCGCCACAGCGGCGCAGGATGCCCACGAAGCCATCCGCCCCTCAATGCCGGAACTGACGCCGGACCAGGTGGAGGGCAGCATCTCCGGCGATGAAGCCAAGCTGTACCGCCTGATCTGGAGCCGCTTTATGGCATCCCAGATGGCAGACTGCCTGATGGATACCGTTTCGGCCAACATCACGGCGGGGGATTATATCTTCCGCGCATCGGGTTTCCATGTAACGTTTGACGGCTTTACCGCTTTGTATGAGGAAGCCACCGACGATAAGCAGAAGAAAGAAACCGCCCTGCCCCCGCTGGAAGTGAGCCAGGACCTGAAACTGAACAAGCTTTCGGCGGAGCAGAAATTCACCCAGCCGCCGCCGTACTATACTGAAGCAACGCTGATCCATGCGCTGGAAGAAAACGGTATTGGCCGCCCTTCCACCTATGCGCCGATCATTACCACCATTGTGGACCGCGGCTATGTGGAAAAGGAGCAGAAAAAGCTCAAAACCACCCCGCTGGGCCGCGCGGTGAACCAGGTCATGCTGGAACAGTTCCCCGATATCGTGGACCCGACATTCAGTGCCGATATGGAGAAAAAGCTGGACGTTGTGGAAGCCGGTAAGGCGGACTGGGTCAAAACAGTGGACGATTTCTACCAGGGCTTTGAAAAAAGCCTGGAAGCCGCCGAAAAGAACATGGAGGGCAAAAAGATCAAAGTGGAGGATATCCCCACCGACGAGATCTGCGAAAAATGCGGCCGCCCCATGGTGATCAAAAGCGGACGGTACGGCAAGTTTGTGGCGTGTTCCGGCTTTCCGGAATGCCGCAACGCCCACCCCATTGTAAAGGATACCGGCGGCCTGTGCCCGCTGTGCGGCGGCCATATGCTGCTGCGCAAAAGCGCCAAGGGCCGCGTGTATTACGGCTGCAGCAACTACCCCACCTGCAACTTTATGACATGGGATGAACCCGTGCCGGAAACCTGCCCCCACTGCGGCAAAACGCTGTTCAAGCGCCGCGGCCAGCTGTACTGCGCCAAAGAGGGCTGCGGGTTTGTGAAGAATATCGAAAAGACAAACGCGGAGAAATAACGCATGCAAATCAAAATCATCGGTGCCGGGCTGGCCGGGTGCGAAGCCGCCCTTTGGCTGGCGGACCACGGCGTGCAGGTGGACCTGTACGAGCAAAAGCCGGTCAAGTTTTCGCCAGCGCACAAAAGTGCAGGCTTTGCGGAGCTGATCTGCTCCAACTCCCTCAAGGCGGAACGGCCGGATTCGGCTTCCGGCCTGCTGAAAATTGAAATGCGCATGATGGGGTCCCACCTGCTGGATGCTGCCGAGACCGCCCGCGTGGCGGCTGGCGGTGCACTGGCGGTGGACCGTGATGTGTTTTCCACCGCCGTGACGGAAATGGTGGAAAAGAACTCGGGCATTACCGTTCACCGCGAGGAAGTGACCGCGCTGGACGAAAGCGTTCCGGTGCTGGTGGCTTCCGGCCCGCTGACCGAGGGTGCGCTGGCGGAGCAGATTGCCGCGCTGACCGGCAGCCACCGGCTGAGCTTTTTTGACGCTGTGGCTCCCATTGTGAGCGCCGAAAGCCTGGATATGGAAAAGATCTTTGCGGCGTCCCGCTACGGGCGCGGTGAAGCCGATTACCTGAACTGCCCATTCAACAAATTGGAATATGAAACGTTTTATAACGAATTGTTGAACGCGGAGCGTGCCCCTCTGCATGACTTTGATGGGGAGCTGACGGTGTACGAAGGCTGTATGCCTATTGAGGTGATGGCGGGCCGCGGGGCAGATACCATGCGCTATGGCCCGCTGCGCCCGGTGGGCCTGCGGGACCCGCGCACCGGCCACCGCCCCTGGGCCAACGTACAGCTGCGCGCCGAAAACACCGCCCGCACGCTGTACAATATCGTTGGTTTCCAGACCAATTTGAAATGGGGCGAGCAGAAGCGCGTTTTTTCGATGATTCCCGGCCTGGAACATGCAGAGTTCATCCGCTATGGCGTGATGCACCGCAATACCTTTTTGGAAAGCCCGGCGGTGCTGACCAAGGGGCTCTACCTGAAAGAGCACCCCAACGTGTTTTTTGCCGGGCAGATCACCGGGTTTGAGGGCTATATGGAAAGCGCGGCTTCCGGCCTGCTGGCAGCGCGCAATTTGTACGCCCGTTTGCAGGGCAGAGAGCTGCCGCCCCCGCCGACCACAACGATGTGTGGCGCATTGATCGATTATATCACCACCCCCAACAAGGACTTCCAGCCCATGGGTGCCAACATGGGCATTCTGCCGCGCACCGAAGAGATTGACACCATCCGGGATAAGCGCGAACGGTATATGGCACTTTCTGATGCTGCACAGGCCGCTATGCGGGCATGGGCAGCCGAAGCGGAACACTGAGGTGGATTATGAAAATTTTACTGGACGCAATGGGTGGCGATAACGCCCCGAAATCGACCGTACAGGGCGCAGCCGATGCGGTAAAAGAGTTTGGTGATGGCATGACCCTGGCCCTGCTGGGTGATGAAGCCAAGATCAAGGCCGCTGCCCAGGAGCTTGGCGTGGACCTGACCCCCTTTGAGCTGATTCACTGCACCGAGGATGTGGATATGCACGATGACCCGGTCAAGGCCGTGCGCCACAAAACGGATTCCAGCCTGGTCAAAGGCCTGACGATGCTGAAAAACGGCGAGGCGGATGCCTTTGTTTCCGCCGGTTCCACCGGCGCGCTGCATGTGGGCACCAGTTTGATCGTGCGCACCGTCAAGGGGGTCAAGCGCCCGGCGCTGGCTACCTGCATGCCGGGCAAAAAGCAGCCGTTTTTGCTGCTGGACTGCGGCGCAAACGCCGAATGCCGTGCCGAGATGCTGAATGCCTTTGGCACCATGGGCAGCGTGTACATGAATAAGGTCATGGGCCGCAAGGACCCCGCCGTCGCGCTGGTGAACAACGGCGCCGAGGACACCAAGGGCACCCCGATGTACCGCGAAGCCCACGGCCTGCTGAAAGCAAACCCGGCCATCCGCTTTGTGGGCAACATTGAGCCGCGTGATATTATGGCTGGTGAGGTGGACGTTATCGTCTGCGACGGCTTTGTGGGCAATGTGGTGCTGAAGCTGACCGAGGGTGTGGCAGGTACTTTGCTGGGCATGCTGAAAGACATCTTTATGCAGAGCATTGTGACCAAGCTGTGCTACCTTGGCGTAAAAGGCGGGCTGCGCAATCTGAAGCACATGATGGACTCTGAGGAGATCGGCGGCGCACCGCTGCTGGGCGCGGCAAAGCCGGTCATCAAGGCACACGGCTCCAGCAAGGCAAAGGGCATCAAGAACGCCATCCGCCAGGCAAAGCTGTGCGTTGCCAATGACCTGTGCGGTACCATGCAGAGCGCCCTGGCCGAAGTAGCCGCCAAGGCCGCAGCAGAAAAGACAGACGCGGAATAAAACGGCATATCGTGCGAAAATTGAAATGCTATGCCCGCCCATTGGAAATGGCCGGTACCAAAATATAGGCAGCGGGCGCACAATGTGCGCCCCTACGGGATAGCCGCAAAACCAAAGCCCATTGCAGGGGCGGGCATTGTCCGCCCGGCCTGCAAAATATCCCGATATACAATCGCAAAACAGAGAGAACGAAAGGTAAGGCAATCTTATGACCACGCGTACCCCTGAGGAATTGGAAGAAAAGCTGCATTACCATTTTAAGAATAAAGAACTGCTCATCACGGCGCTGACCCACAGCTCTTACGCCAACGAGAGCAAAACCCCTACGCTGTATAACGAGCGGCTGGAATTTTTGGGCGACAGTGTGCTGTCCGTTGTGGTGGCAAACTATCTGTTCCACCATTCCACCCGCCCGGAGGGCGAACTGTCCCGCATGCGCGCTTCGCTGGTCAGCGAGGACGCGCTGTTCCAGTTTGCGCAGGAGATCGACCTGGGCTCTTACCTGCGGCTGGGCCGCGGCGAGGAGCTGGGTGGCGGGCGCTGCCGCCCCAGCGTGGTTTCGGATGCGTTTGAAGCCACCATTGCCGCTTTGTTCCTGGACGGCGGCATTGAGACCGCCCGCAACTTTATCCTGCCGTTCATCACGGAGGGCAAAACTGCCGAGGATGACCACAAGACCGCCCTGCAGGAAGTGGTGCAGAAACACCCGGACGACCGCCTGACCTACACCGTGACAGGGGAATCCGGCCCGGCGCATGATAAGCGGTTCCAGGTTACTGTGGCGCTGAACGGCAAGGCGCTGGCTGTGGGCGAAGGCCGCAGCAAAAAGGCTGCGGAACAGCAGGCTGCCAAAGCGGCGCTGACCAAGCTGGAACAGCAGGCATAAAAAGGGGCATCTATGCACTTAAAAGAACTTGAGATACAGGGCTTCAAGTCCTTCCCGGATAAAACGCGGATCACCATTGGCGAAGGCATTACCGGTGTTGTGGGGCCGAACGGCTCCGGCAAAAGCAACATTTCGGATTCCATCCGGTGGGTTCTGGGCGAAACCAGCTCCAAACAGCTGCGCGGTGCGGGCAAGATGGAGGACGTTATTTTTGGCGGCACCCAGACCCGCGGCGCAATGGGCTATGCGGCGGTATCACTGACCATTGATAACTCCGATCATGGGCTGGAAATGGACGCAGACGAAGTAACCATTGGCCGCCGCTATTACCGCAGCGGGGAGAGCGAGTATACCATCAACGGCCAGAGCGTGCGCTTAAAAGATGTGTACGAGCTGCTGCTGGATACCGGCCTTGGGCGCGATGGCTACGCCATTGTGGGTCAGGGGCGCATTGCGGAGATCGTTGGTGCAAAATCCACCGAGCGGCGCGAGATTTTTGAGGAAGCATCTGGCATTGCCAAATACCGCTACCGCAAAAATGAAGCCGAACGCCGCCTGGCCGCGGCGGAGGGCAATCTGGAACGCCTGCGGGATATTCTGGGGGAGCTGGAAAAGCGGGTTGGCCCCCTGAAACGCGACAGCGAAAAGGCGGAGCAGTTCCTGGCATATTCCGAGACCCGCAAGGGGCTGGAAATTACCCTGTGGGTGGATTCAATCCGCCGCGCACAGGATACGGTGCGGGACCAGCAGCGCAAGTATGAGGCGGCGGAAAGCGACTATGCACGCATTTCCCGCCAGCTGGATGAATTTGACACCCGCACCGAAGCCCTGCGCGCCGAAGCCCAGCAGCTGATGCTGCAGGTGGAGGAAGCGAACGCTGAGATCCGCACCATTACCGAGCAGAACGCCGGGAGCGAAAGCCAGCTGGCAGTTTTGCAGAACGAAACCGAACACGCGAACGAGCAGATCCGCAGCGCCAGCGATGAGCTGACCCGCGCCGGGGAAGGCGCAAAGGGGATTGCGCAGGAAGCGGACGAGCACAAAGCGGAAATCACCCAGCTGCAAACCGTGCTGCAAAATCTGGATGCCGAGGCGGACAAGCTGCGCCAGCAGCTGAACACGCTGGAACAGCAGGCGCTGCAAAGCGGTGAGCGGCGGGAGATCGTGAGCGCCGCCATGGCCCGCATGCAGCAGAATGCCACTGCCCTGCAGGTGCGGGGTGCGGGGCTGCAATCCGCCGTGGAAGCGGCCCGCGCCCAGCTGAACGGCCTGAAAAACCAGGAAGCCGCTGCGGGTGATGTGGCACAAAAACTGACCGAGGAACGGGACGCTGCTGCCGAGCACCTGAAAGAGTGCGAGGAAGCCGTGACCCGCAACGATAACATCCGCTCCGGCTTAAAGCTCAAGCTGGAAAGCCGTCGCCGCCAGCAGGCGGAAGCCGCTGAAGCTTTGCAGAAGGCCGCAGCGGATAAAAACAACACCGCCCAGCGCATCCGCATCCTGGAGGATCTGGAGCGCAACATGGACGGCTATCAGCAGAGCGTAAAAGCCGTCATGCGCGCCGCGGGCGGTGGGCGGCTGCGGGGCATCATCGGCCCGGTGGCCGGTATCCTGAGCGTGCGCAAGGGGTACGAAATCGCGATTGAAACGGCACTTGGCTTTGCGCTGCAGAACATTGTGGTGCAGGACCAGGGCTGCGCCCGCGCGGCCATCACCTTTTTGAAGGAAGAACGCGCCGGACGCGCAACCTTCCTGCCGCTGGATACCGTGCAGGGCAGCCGATTCAATGGCCGCCTGACCGGCACGGCGGAGGTGGCCGCCGACCTGGTGGAGACCGCCCCCCAGTACCAGCATATTATTGATAACCTGCTGGGCCGCATTATTGTGGTGGAGGATCTGGGCGAAGCGTCGGTGGTGGCCAAAAATCTTGGCTACCGCAACCGCATTGTCACAATGGACGGCCAGGTCATCAACGCAGGCGGTTCCTTTACCGGCGGTTCCACCGCGCGCAGCGTGGGTGTGTTCAGCCGCAAGCAGGAACTGGACGAACTGCGTGCCAAGGTGCTGAAACTGGACGAGCGCCGCGCAGCAGCCGAAAAGGAAGCCGCCGCCCGCAAAGCGGAGGTGGATAACCTGACCGCCCAGCTGGCCGGTGCCGAGAGCGAGGGCATGACCGCCGCTGCGGCCCGCCTGAAAGCCGAGATGGAGCTGGATCAGCTGAACACCGCGCTGGAAGAGGGCAAGAATGCTGCCGCCCACCGCGGGCAGGAGATCGCCGCGCTGGAACAGCAGCTGCGGGAGAACACTGCGGCCGCCGCCCAGGCAGAAAACGCCCGCAAACAGGCGGAAGCCGAGATTGAAACGCACCGCAAAGAGCTGGAAAGCCTGGGCGCTTCCACCAGCGATGTGACCCGCCAGCGGGAGGAAGCATCGCAGAAACTTTCGGATAACCGAATGCAGAAGCTGCGCACCGAGAAGGACCTGAGCCTGCACGAAGCAGCGCTGGAAACCCTGAAAGGCCGCAGCGGCGAAGCCGAAGCCCGCGTGCGGGAACTGCAGGCCAATGTGGCCGCCGCCAAAGAGCGCATTGCCGCCAATGAGCTGCGCGCCAATGAAATCAAGCGAGCCAGCGAAGAAAACAAACAGAAGATCACCGCGGCGGAGGAAACCATCCGCAAGACTAATGCCGAGCGCATGGAAAAGGAAGCCGCTGTGACCCGCCTGACCCAGGAAAACCGCACCCTGACCGATGAGCGCGAGCGGATGAGCGGCGAGATGGCCCGCCTGGCCGAGCGCAAGACCGCGGCGGAAACTGAGCTGAACACCACGGCATCCAAGCTGTGGGAGGAATACCAGCTGACCGAAGCCGAGGCGGAAAAGCTCTGTGTACCCTTTGCCAATGTGGCAGACCTGCGCCGCCAGGTGGCCGAAGTGCGCGGCAAGATCCGCGCGCTGGGCAACGTGAATGTGGGCGCGATCGAAGAGTACAAGGAAGTTAAAGAACGGTACGACTTCATGAAAGCACAGGTCACCGATGTGGAGAAATCCCGCGCGGAGCTGAACCGAATGATTGCCGAGCTGTGCAGCGAAATGCAGGAGATGTTCACCGCCAGCTTTAAGGAGATCAACCGCAACTTCGGTGCGATCTTCCGCGAGCTGTTCGGCGGCGGTTCGGCGAGGCTCTATCTTTCGGATGAGAACGATGTGCTGAACTCCGGCATTGAAATTCAGGTTTCGCCCCCCGGCAAGGTCATCAAAAACCTGTCGGCTCTGTCCGGCGGCGAACAGGCGCTGGTGGCCATCAGCATTTATTTTGCCATTCTGGCCGTCAACCCGTCGCCGTTCTGCATCCTGGACGAAATTGAAGCTGCACTGGACGATGTGAACGTTACGCGCTATGCGCAGTATCTGCGCCGCATGACCGAACGCACCCAGTTCATCGTTATCACCCACCGCCGCGGCACCATGGAAGCAGCTGATGTGCTGTACGGCGTGACCATGCAGGAGGATGGTGTTTCCAAGATCCTGCGCCTTGACCTTGAAAACGTTTCCGCTGATCTGATCAGTTAATTCAAAGGAGGAACCGCCATGGGATTCTTCGATATTTTTAAGAAAAAGAAGAAAATGAGCGATGGCCTGGAAAAAACCAGAACGGACTTTTTCCAGAACATCGTCAACACCTTGACCAGCTCTGTTATTGATGATGACCTGTATAATGATTTGGAAGAGCAGCTGATTCTGGCCGATGTCGGCCCCAGCTGCGCGGTGCGTTTGGTGGACGAGCTGCGCGATGAGGTAGAGATCAACGGCCTGCATACCGGCCAGGAAGCGCTGGATGCCCTGCGCGATATCATCCGACGCGAGGTAAGCCCCAAAACTGACCTGGACCTGAGCGGCAAACCGGCGGTTATTCTGGTTGTGGGCGTGAACGGCGTGGGCAAAACCACCACCATTGCCAAGCTGGCTTATCTGTACAAGGATCTGGGCAAGCGGGTCATGCTGGCGGCAGGCGATACCTTCCGCGCAGCGGCCAGCGAACAGCTGGAAACCTGGGCCGACCGTGCCGGGGTGCCGCTGGTCAAGGCGGGCGAGGGCGCTGACCCCGCAGCCGTGATTTTTGATGCGGTCAAATCCGCCACGGCCCGCGGCTATGATATGGTCATTGCCGATACCGCAGGCCGCCTGCACAACAAAAAGGGCCTGATGGACGAACTGGCAAAGATCAGCCGCAGCGTGAAAAAGGCCAGCCCGGATGCCAGCCTGGAAGTGCTGCTGGTGCTGGATGCCATTACCGGCCAGAACGCCATCAGCCAGGCGCAGGAGTTCTGCCGCGCCGCCGGTGCCACCGGCGTTGTGCTGACCAAGCTGGACGGCACCCCCAAGGGTGGCTGCATCATCGGTGTGCACGAAAAGCTGGGCCTGCCCATCCGTTTTGTGGGCGTGGGGGAAAAGATCGACGACCTGATCTTCTTCTCCGCCACCGATTTTGCCGAAGCCCTGCTGCCGGAGGTTCCGCAGCATAAAAAAGAGGAAACGGAGCAGGCAGGGGAGGAACAGGCATGATCGTTTGTGCAGCCACCAACAATGCGGGCAAGCTGAAAGAGCTGCGCCGCATCCTGACCCGCTGCGGCCACGAGGTAAAAAGCCTGCGGGAACTGGGTGTAACCCTGGACCCGGAGGAGACCGGAACCACCTTTGCGGAAAACGCAAAGATTAAGGCCGAAGCCTTTTGCAAGGCAACCGGCCTGCCCACCGTGGCGGATGATTCCGGCCTGTGTGTGGATGCCCTGAACGGGGCACCCGGCGTGTACAGCGCACGTTATGCGGGTGAGCACGGCAACGATGCCGCCAACAACGAAAAGCTGATGGCAGAGATGCAGAATGTGCCGGTGGGACAGCGCGCCGCAAAATTTGTTTCGGCGGTCTGCCTGATCCTGCCGGATGGGCGGGAGCTGGTTGTGACCGGCGAATGCCCCGGCAGTGTGGCCCTGACCCCGGCGGGCGATAACGGTTTTGGGTATGACCCGCTGTTTGTCCCCGATGCCGTCGGCCTGCCCGGCGGCGGCACGGTACCCAACACCGCACACCGCACCTATGCCGAGCTGGCCGATGCCGAAAAAGACGCCATCAGCCACCGCGGCCGCGCCATGGAAAAGCTGGAAGCCGAGCTCGCCGCATTTTTGGGCGAATGAGCCGCAGAGAAAAACTGAATAGAACGATTTGATTTTGACTGAACAATAAGGAGCGAACAATGTCTTTGACAAGCAAACAGCGCGCCGCACTGCGCGGCATGGCTAACACCATGGAGCCGGTTTTCCAGATCGGCAAGGGCGAAATTGATGAAACGCTGATCAAGGGCGTGGATGACTGCATCAAAGCCCGCGAGCTGATCAAGCTGAAGGTGCTGGAAAACAGCGAGTATGATGCCCGCGAGGCTGCCGACATCCTGTGCGAAGCCATCCATGCAGAGTGCGTGCAGGTGATTGGCCGCAAGTTTGTGCTGTTCCGCAAAAAGCCGAAGGAATCTGCTTATGCGGAACTGCTGAAAAAGTAAGATGAAAGCACTGCTATTTGGCGGCACATTTGACCCGCCCCACGCCGGGCACATGAACAACCTGCGGGCCGCCATGCAGGCGGTGCAGCCGGATGTGGTGCTGGTTATGCCGGCGGGCATCCCACCCCACAAGCACGCCAGCGCAACGCCGGGCGAACTGCGCCTTGCCATGTGCGAATGCTTTAAGGCGCTTGGCCCCCAGGTGCAGGTGAGCCAGTGGGAAGTGGACCGCGCGGGCCGCAGCTATACCTATAATACCGTCAGCATGCTGCAGGAAAAGTATCCCGGCGCTCAGCTGTATATGACAATTGGCAGCGATATGCTGGAAACATTTGATGAATGGTACCGCTGGCGGGAAATTTTGGCTATGGTCACCCTGGTGGTGCAAAGCCGGGAACCCGGCGATGGCGACGCTCTGCGTGCAGCAGCCCAAAAGCTGGAAGAAGCAGGCGGGAAGATCATGTTTGCGGATGCCCCGGTGCTGGAGTGTGCCTCCAGCGATATCCGCGCAGGAAAGTATCCCCCTGCCCGGCTGAAGGAGCTGCTGCCCCCGCCGGTGGCGGATGTGATACACCGGAACGGGCTGTACGGCAAGCTGATTTGAAGCCATAGATAGGGTACAATAAAGTAGGGAAAGGATGCGGATCTTGATGACAGTGGACGAAGCAAAAGCGCTGGTAAAAAGCCGTTTGAGCGAAAAGCGTTACAAGCACACCATAAATGTAAAAAAAATGGCAGTCAAGCTGGCAAAACGCTATGGCGCGGATGAGGAAAAGGCCGCATTAGCGGCACTTTTGCACGACAGCGCGAAAGAACTGCCCAAGGCAGAGATGTTGCAGATTTTTGCTGATAATGCTATAATAGCTAAAAATGCCGCCAAGCGCCCTGCGCCGGTGTGGCATGGGTACGCGGCCTCGATTTTGTGCCAGACACAGTGGGGTGTGACGGACCCGGAAATTTTATCTGCCATTGAGTGCCATACCACCGGCAAACAGAACATGAGCCTGTTGGACAAGATTATTTACATGGCGGATATGACCAGTGCCGAACGGGATTACCCCGGTGTGGAGGCGCTGCGTGCCGAGGAAATGCAGAACCTGGACCTGGCGCTGCGCCATGCACTGGAACAAAGCATTGCCTTTGTGCGCGAAAAAGGCAACCCACTGGACCCCGATACCGTTGCCGCACTGGATGATGCCCGCGCGGCCTGCACCCGATAAAGGGGCAGGCACTGCCTTTTGCGGGTGTGCCGTAACCGAATAAGATGAAAGACCAGTTCCCATCGTTTGAATAAAAGGGAGGAACGTTATGAGCGAGATCCGCAGGGTAAACACCGGCGATGCGCCACGCAATGTCTACCATGCTGGTGACGCGCCGCGCACGGTGAACACCGGGCGTACTGTGAAAACAGGCAGTGCGCTGAATCAGGATGAGTACGAAGCTGCCCGCCGCCGTGCACAGCAGCTTGCCGCCAATAACACCCGCCGCACCCGCAGCTTTAACCGTGTGCAGCAAACCGATGTTGACCGCTACCGCGCCGCCCAGCAGAAAGAGCAGGAAGCCCGCGCCGCTGCTGCCCAGCAGCAGGCCCAGGAAGCCCGCGCTGCCCGCGAAGCTGCCGCGCGCCAGCAGGCCCAGGCCGCTGCCCAGAGCGAGCAGCCCCTGACCCGCGCCCAGCGCCAGGCGTTGGAGCTGCAGCGCCGCGCCCGCAGCCAGAGCGCACAGGGGGCCACCCGCACCCAGGTGCGCCGGCTGGACCTGAACGAAACCAAAGGCAGCCGCGCACATTATGATATGAACGCGGATGCAGAGTATCAGGCGCGTGTGGCCCGCCGCGCTGCCCAAACGGCAGCCCAGCCCGCTGCACCCCAGGCCGCGCCGCAGCAGGAGGACACCGTTATGCAGGCTTCACGCAGCGCCGGGAAACCGGCAGCCGGAAGCGGAAAATCCGCCGCAGGCAAGAGCGGCAGCAAATCTGCCGCAGGCGGCGGTGGCAAACCGCCCAAGGGCGGCAGCCGCAAAGGCAAAGGCGGCGCAGGCCCCTATGGCCCGAACGGCAAGAAAAAGAAAAAAGGCGGCTGGTTGAAGGTGTTACTGGGCACCCTGCTGGCCATCGCTGTGATCTTTTTTGGCACGGTCGTCTTTATCATGCACGCCATTGCACCGTCGGCGGGGTCCATCAGCCTGAACCAGCTGATCAACACCCCCAAAGAGTATGCGGGCAAAGAGTTCAACCTGCTGGTGGTGGGCATTGACCGCTCCACCGAGACCGGGCAGGAAACCGATTCGCAGGTAGATGACGGCATGACCGACATGATTTTGTACCTGCACTTCAACAATGAGACCGGCCAGGTCAAGATGCTGCAGATCCCGCGCAACATCTTTGTTACCACGGATGCCAGCTTCTCCGGCAATTATCAGATCAACGCCATTGCCAAAACGCAGGGCTCCAACGGCGGCAACAACATCAGCGCACTGGCCGATGAGATCTATAACATTTTTGGCCTGCATGTGGACGGCTACCTGTCCGTCCGGCTGGAAGCGCTGACCCAGATCATTGATACCTTCGGCGGCATTCGGGTGTATGTGCCGCAGGATATGGATTACGGCGGCAGCCACCTGAGCCAGGGCTACCAGACCATGGACGGCGCGGCGGCAGAGTTCTTCCTGCGCACCCGCCACATTTATGCGGACTCTGACCTGGGCCGCCTGCGGATGCAGCGGTACTTCTATGCGGCGCTGTTCGCCCGTATGCGCAGCATGACGGTATGGGATATCGCCAAGCTGCTGCCGGTCATCACCAGCCAGATGGAAACCGACCTGAGCGCAACCGAGCTTGTCAGCGTGGCGGTCAGTATGCTGAAAATTTCCAGCTCCAACATTATGTTCTGCCAGGCTCCCGTGTATATGGGTCAGGCCATCAGCTATAACGGCAACAGTACCGTTGTGGTGGCAAGGCAGGAAACGGCAGACCTGCTGAACGAGTATTTCCGCGAGAATACCGGCCCGGTGGATGCCAGCCAGCTGAACATTGCAGGGGATGACGGCCTGTTTGATTTGAGCGGCCTGACGGCATCTGACCCCAGCGTGCAGTTTATGGGAACCCTGAACGAGGAAATTTCCAACGCACAGCAGACAAACAACATTGACGGTTCGGCCACAACGGATGTTTATGATACCGCAACCCCGGCGCCGGATGACAGCACGGACGGGGACAGCACCGATGGTGACAGCACCCCGTCAGAATGATAGATCCTGCAACAAAGGAGAATTGAATGGAAAGCAAAGAACTTGCCATCCGTCTGGCCCGTGCGCTGGACGCGAAAAAAGGCTATAATATCCGCATCCTGCATGTGGAAAACCTGACCACGGTAACGGATTATTTCGTGATCGCAACCGGCAATTCCACCACCCATGTGGGCGCGCTGGCAGACGAGGCGGACTTCCAGCTGGGCCGCGCAGGCGTGAACGTGCTGCGCACCGAAGGCCATGACGGCAACCGCTGGGTGCTGCTGGATTACGGCAGCGTGATTGTGCATGTATTTACGCCGGAAGCCCATGACTTCTATGACCTGGAGCACCTGTGGGCTGACGCCAAGGAGCTGCCCGCCGAAGAGTGGGAAGAAAAGCCGGAAGAGCAGGCGTAAACATGGATGCTGGATGGCTCCCCTTGAGGGGAGCTGGCACCGCAGGTGCCTGAGGGGTGGCACCCCGAAAGAACATAAAATACAGGGGTGCGTGACGCCGAACCATCCCTCACTGGCTGCGCCGGAGCTCCCCTCCAGGGGAGCCGATGCGGAGCGCAAAAGCACAGTACGCACAAATTTCTGTGGGGAGAGAAGCTTTATGAAATATGATTTCAAGGCCGTTGAGGCAAAATGGCAAAAGGTATGGCAGGATGAACACACCTTCCATGCTGAGATCGACCATTCCAAACCCAAGTTCTATGCACTGGTAGAATTCCCGTACCCGTCTGCGGCCGGCCTGCATGTTGGCCACCCCCGCAGCTATACCGCGCTGGATATTGTGGCACGCAAAAAGCGTCAGTGCGGCTATAATGTCCTGTACCCTATGGGCTGGGATGCTTTTGGTCTGCCGACCGAGAACTATGCCCTGAAAAACCACATCAACCCGGAAATCGTGACCGCCAAGAACGTGGCCCGCTTCAAGAGCCAGCTGCAGGCACTGGGCCTGAGCTTTGACTGGGACCGCGAGATCAACACCACTGACCCCGAATACTACAAGTGGACCCAGTGGATCTTCCTGCAGCTGTACAAGCACGGTCTGGCTTATAAAAAGGCTACCACCGTCAACTACTGCACCGGCTGCAAGGTCGTTCTGGCCAACGAGGAAGTTGTAAACGGCGTGTGCGAGCGCTGCGGCAGCCCCGTTGTGCAGCGCGTGAAGAGCCAGTGGATGCTGAAGATCACCGCTTACGCGGACCGCCTGATCGATGACCTGGACCAGGTGGATTACATCGACCGTGTCAAGACCCAGCAGCGCAACTGGATCGGCCGCAGCCATGGCGCTGAGGTCAACTTTGAAACCTCTGCCGGTGATACCCTGACCGTTTATACCACCCGCGCGGATACCTTGTTCGGCGTTACCTACATGGTCATCTCCCCGGAGCATGCCTACATCAAAAAGTGGATCGATGCCGGGCTGATCAAGAACGTGGATGCCGTAAAGGCATACCAGGATGAAGCCGCCCGCAAGAGCGACTTTGAGCGTACCGAGCTGAACAAGGAAAAGACCGGCGTTAAGATCGAGGGCGTGACCGCCATCGACCCCGTCAACGGCGCAGAGGTGCCCATCTTTATCTCTGACTATGTTCTGGCAACTTACGGCACCGGTGCTATCATGGCCGTGCCTGCCCACGACAGCCGCGACTGGGAGTTCGCCAAGAAGTTCGGCCTGCCCATCATCGAGGTCGTCAAGGGCAATACCCCGGCCAACCTGGATGAGGCTGCCTTTACCGATGTTGCCACCGGCACGCTGGTCAACTCCGGCTTCCTGACCGGTTTGTCCGTTGAAGATGCCAAGGAAAAGATGTATGCCTGGCTGGAAGAAAACCACAAGGGCTGCAAAAAGGTCAACTTCAAGCTGCGTGACTGGGTGTTCAGCCGCCAGCGTTACTGGGGCGAGCCCATCCCCATGGTGCACTGCGAAAAGTGCGGCTGGCAGCCCATCCCCGAAAGCGAGCTGCCGCTGCGCCTGCCGGAAATTACCGACTTTGAGCCGGGCCCGGACGGCGAAAGCCCGCTGGCCCGCCACACCGAGTGGATCAAGACCACCTGCCCGTGCTGCGGCGGCCCCGCTACCCGTGAAACCGATACCATGCCCCAGTGGGCCGGTTCTTCCTGGTACTTCCTGCGCTATATGGACCCCCACAACAAGGATGCCATCGCCAGCAAGGAAGCCCTGGATTACTGGAGCCCGGTGGACTGGTACAACGGCGGCATGGAGCACACCACCCTGCATCTGCTGTACAGCCGTTTCTGGCACAAATTCCTGTATGATATCGGCGTAGTGCCCAAGCCAGAACCGTACCAGAAGCGTACCTCCCACGGCATGATCCTGGGCCTGAACCCTCATGCCTTTGAAAACCAGCCCGATGCCGAGCGCAAGCGCCTGCTGGCTGAGTACGGCAGCGAAAAGGCTGCCCGCGAAGCTCTGGTCGAGAAGTACGGCGAAATGGCCGAGCACCCGATCGTCAAGATGTCCAAATCCCTGGGCAACGTTGTCAACCCGGACGATGTGGTGAACGAGTACGGCGCTGACACCCTGCGCCTGTACGAGATGTTCATTGGCGACTTTGAGAAAGCCGCTCCCTGGAACACCAACTCCATCAAGGGCTGCAAGCGCTTCCTGGACCGCATCTGGGCACTGAGCGAAAAGCAGGTGGAGGGCGAAGGCTACCGCCCGAAGCTGGAAGCTTTGATCAACCGCACCATTAAGAAGGTGGGCGAGGACATTGACGCCCTGAAGGCCAATACTGCCATTGCCCAGCTGATGATTTTGGTGAATGCCCTGTACGATGAGGGCGGTGCAACCCGCGCAGAGTACGAAGTGCTGCTGCAGCTGCTGAACCCGTTTGTTCCCCATATGACCGAGGAACTGTGGCAGCAGATGGGCCACACCGATACTCTGGCTTACCACGAGTGGCCGAAGTATGACGAAGCCAAATGCGTGGAGCAGACCATTGAGATTGCTGTTCAGGTGAACGGCAAGGTCAAGGCCCGCCTGAACGTTGCCGCTAACATTGAAAGCGCTGACGCCATTGCCGCTGCAAAGGCTGACCCCACTGTGGCCGAAGCCATTGCAGGCAAGACCATTGCCAAGGAAATTTACGTCAAGGGCCGCCTGGTCAACATCGCCGTTAAGGGCTGATCGTTCCCCCGTGGCGTGCCAGACATTACAACCTGATACCACCCGGCAAGCCTCCGCACAAGCGGGGGCTTTGCCCGTATCGGGACAAATTTGGAACAACCTGTGCGGGCTGGCCCGCAGCAAAACGCTGTGGGGTGTGCTGCTGCTGGCAGTTTTGTGGGGGTACGGCTACGCCATGAACACCCCTGCCGTGGATATGGACGACCTTGCCATTGCCACCTACCAGCAGGGCGGAGAATTTTTGCGCCAGGGCCGCATTACCGTGTGGCTGCTGCAGGCGCTGACCGGAATCATGACCTACCAGCGCTTTTGGCCGGAGCTGTTTTTTGCCCTCAGCCTGGTGTTGGCGGGCATTCTGCTGGCCGCGGTGCTGTACACGGCGGCACGGCGGCAGGCAAAACAGCCGGGGGCGCAGCTGCTGGCGGCAGGGCTGCTGCTGTGGCCCTACCATGGCGAAATTTTGATGTATTCCAACCAGTGTGGCGTTGGGTTTGGCTACCTGCTGTGCGCGTTGGCATTGGCGCTGGCACTGCCGCACCTGCTGTGCGGCTGGCGGAACAGCCTGCCCGGTGCCTGCGGCGCAGTGGTCTGCCTGTGTTTTGCACTGGGGTTGTACGAAAGCTTTGCCCCAGTCTGGCTGACGCTGCTGTGTGCCGCCCTGCTGCTGGATGCTGCGGCAGCGGAACCCCACAGCCGAAAAGCCGGAAAGATATGGGGCAGCATTCTGCGCGGACTGTGGCCGCTGGCCGCGGCACTGGTGCTGCGCAAAGGGCTGACCGCCCTGCTGTGCGCCGCAAACGGCGTGAGCGGGCAGGATGGCACGGCATCCAAAACGATCTTCTGGTTCCAGCGGGACAGCGTGCGGGCTGCAGTTGTGATCCCTGTGCGGGAATGGCTGACCAACTATCTGGCCCGTGCATTTGGCATTCCGGCGCTGGCCTTGCTGGCACTTGCCAGCTGGGCGGTGGTGCTGTGGGTCCTGCGGCACCGCGGCGGCAATGGGCGGGCATTGTTTGCGGCGGGGCTGATTGTATCGCAGTTCTCGCTCGGCATCTTGCAGGGCACTGGTGCCCAGATGGCCCGTGCAGTGCAGTGCTTTGCTGTGTTTGTGCCCTTTGCGGCCTGGCTGTGGCTGGCCCCGGCGCTGGACCGCGGCAAACAGGGCGGAGCCAAAGCCATCATTTGTGCCGCGCTGGCGGGGGCGATGCTGGCGGTGGAACTGATCTCCCTGACAGGGACGATACGATACAACCGCGACCGCTGGCAGTATGAAGAACGCTTGCTGATTAAAACAGCAGATGAACTGAATGACCTGGATCCGGCGGGCACCCTGCCGGTGGCCTTTGTGGGGCAGGCAGAATTAAGCCCCGAACTGCAGGACCGGCTGGTGATCCCGGCGGCAAACCCGGCGTATAAGGCCGCATACCTGATTTATACCGTGCTGGGCGGCCCGCTGGGGGACCTGGACCGGTACGAGAACCCGCAGACAATGGTCATCAACTGGGCGCAGGATGCCTTTGGCGGCAAAGAACAGATAGCCCTGCTGATGCAGCAGGTGGGCCGCCCCTGCGCCCTGGCGGATGCAGACCAGCAGGATGCCGCCGATACCCTGGCCGAGGCAGGCGAAGCCCCGGTTGGGGTAAGCCTGCAGGACGGATACCTGCTGGTGAACTTTACCGGATGGACCGCCGAATGACCGCAATACCCACGATACGAAACTACCATGGGAGGAGTGACCCCCTAATGTTGATCAGCCTGATCGTTCCATGTTATAACGAAGAAGAAGCCATGCCGCTGTTTTATCAGGAAGCGGCCCGTGTGGCGGCACAGATGGAAAAGAGCCACGGCGCAGAATTTGAGATCATTTTTGTGGATGATGGCTCCAAAGACGGCACCCTGCGCGTGGCGCGGGAGCTGCACGATGCCGACCCGCGTGTGCGTTACGTTTCCTTCAGCCGCAATTTTGGCAAGGAAGCAGGTATTTATGCGGGCCTGAAAGCGGCCAAGGGTGATTATGTCGCCACGCTGGACGCTGACCTGCAGGACCCGCCTGCGCTGCTGCCGGATATGCTGGATGCCCTGCTGACCGGTGATTATGACTGCGCGGCTACCCGCCGCACCACCCGCGAGGGTGAACCCCCGGTGCGCAGCTGGTTTGCCCGGATGTTTTACCGCATCATCAATAAAATGTCGGATACCGAGATAGTAGACGGCGCACGGGATTTCCGCCTGATGAGCCGCCGCATGGTGGATGCCGTGCTGGAAATGTCGGAGTATAACCGTTTTTCCAAGGGCATTTTCAGCTGGGTGGGCTTTAAGACCAAGTGGTTTGCCTACCAGAACGTGGAGCGCGTGGCAGGCCAGACCAAGTGGAACTTCTGGAGCCTGTTCAAGTATTCCATTGAGGGCATTGTGGGATTTTCGACCCAGCCGCTGGTTATGGCGGCGCTGGCGGGCGTGATCTTCTGCCTGGCGGCATTTGTGGGCATTATTTTTGTTGTAGTGCGTGCTCTGATTTTTGGCGATCCGACCGCGGGCTGGCCCAGCATGGTCTGCATTATGCTGCTGTGCAGCGGCGTGCAGCTGTTCTGCCTTGGCATTGTGGGCGAGTACCTGGCCAAAACCTATCTGGAAGTGAAGCACCGCCCCATCTACATTACGCGGGAAACTGAGCAGGACCGCGATGAGCGCAAACCGGCACAGCAGAAATGAGCGCCATGCAGGATATGACCAAAGGCGGCGCGGCGGGGCACCTGCTGCGCTATGCCGTGCCGCTGATGCTGGGCAACTGGTTCCAGCTGGCGTATAACGCGGTGGATTCCATCATTGCAGGGCGGTTCATCGGCAAGGATGCCCTGGCGGCCGAGGGCATTGCGGGCCCGGTGATGAACCTGGTTATTCTGGGAATTACCGGCGTCTGCCTGGGGGCCGGGGTGCTGATGAGCGAGTTCTTTGGCGCAAAGGACGGCGAAAGCCTGCGCCGGGAACTGGCCACCACCGTGCTTTCCGGCACGGCGGCATGCACAGTGGTGGCATTGCTGGGGGTATTATTCACCCCGGCGATTCTGCAGGCTTGTGCGGTTCCGCGGGAGATTTTTGCAATCACGGCCATCTATCTGCGCATTACCTTTTTGGGGGCACCGTTCACCTGCTTTTACAATGCGTTGACGGCGGGGTTCAAAAGTGTGGGCGATGCCCGAACGCCGCTGCGCTTTTTGATGGTATCGGCCATTTTGAACGCAGCGCTGGACCTGATCTTTATCGGCGGGCTGGGCTTTGGCATTGTATGCTCCGCCATGACAACGGTGATTGCCGAAGCGTTCAGCGCCGTGTTGGCCGGGTGGTGGCTGTGGACCAAAACGCCGGAACTCTGCCCCCGGCGGGGCCAGTGGCGCGTTGACCGCAGCCTGCTGGGTCGCACGCTGCAATATGGCGGGGTATCCGCTTTGCAGCAGGCCGTGCAGCCAATCGGCAAAGTGCTCATCCAGGGGCAGGTGAATGCCTTGGGTGTGGAAGTGATCGCTGCGTTCAATGCGGTGACGCGCATTGACGATTTTGCCTGTATCCCCGAACAGAGCATTGCCCAGGGCATTACCACCTACATTGCCCAGAACCGCGGCGCGGGCAGGCAGGACCGCATTAGACGCGGATTTGCGGTGGGCCTTGGGATGGAAGCCGCGTATTGGATGCTGATCGGCGGGGTGGTGACTCTGTTCAAGACCCCGCTGGCCGCAATGTTTGCGACGGGGGAGGGTGCTGACCGGGTGATCGCTTTGGCGGTGCAGTACCTGGGAACGATGGCACTGTTCTACCTGCTGCCCGCCATGACGAACGGATTCCAAGGGTATTACCGCGGCATGGGCAACATGCCGATGACTTTGCTGGGCACGCTGATCCAGACCAGCCTGCGTGTGGTGACGACCTGCATTTTGGCGCCGCGGATGGGAATGTATGGCATTGCCTTTGCCTGCGCCACCGGCTGGTGCGTGATGCTAATGGTGGAAGTTCCATTTTACTTTTGGCAAAAAGCGCGAAATGAATAACGGAAAGCATAAAAGCTCGAAGAAATCTTGGGCAATACCGCATAATTCTAAGTGCCGATACGGCGAGCGAGGTGCGGCAGAT
>OMCA01000423.1_pt1 | contig 25212 bp, 20 predicted proteins | sample 1673621 | NCBI WGS metagenome assembly OMCA01 (sample SAMEA103958117, study PRJEB25191) | human gut metagenome | biome: human-associated habitat [ENVO:00009003]; feature: intestine environment [ENVO:2100002]; material: feces | place: Germany | collected 2013/2015
GCATTTATCTATCATATAAGGCATTTTATATTTTGATTGTCATTCTAATAGCCCTATCCTCTTTCTTGGTCTGTATGATCGTGGCGAATGTAGAATTTTTGCATTCCTGGTTAATTTGGAGAATGGTTGCTGCATGTGGGTTTATTCTGATCTTGGGAATTACGATGGTGATAGTAGTTCATAAGTTTTTAGAGAATAAAACCTGATGAGAAAATATTAAACAATAGCTTTCTGCTCTAAAAATATGTGGCAAGAATTATAGTTTTCAAGCTGTAATTCTTGTCACATTTTACCTGCTTAATATAGATAAGAAACGTGCTAAAGAAACGATTTTATCAACATAAAAAAATTACATAACGATTATAAGACTTTGAATAAGTCGTTATTATTTTTTACAACTAAATTTGTAAGCGTCCAATTTTGACGTACCCTACAGGGAAAGCCCCTTTGGGAAGCTTTCCTCTTAAAGTTTTCAAAAACCGGACTTGATTTTTAAAGTTTGTTAGTATTGATTCCGATGGTCATCGGTAGCAGATTCTCATAATCCCTGCGCCCTTTGACCACCTCACGGAAAAATTTCTTTAAATAAGCCAGGGCGGAGATACCGTTGGCCCGGCAAGTAGATATCAAAGTATGATAGGCGGCTGACACATTCGCCATACGGTTGCTGCCAAAGAACAACGAGTTCTTCCGCTCACCCGCCAAGGGACGGATGAAACGCTCCGCAATGGTATTGTCGATGCTGTAGCGGCCGTCTTTCAAGTAGGCGAACAGCTGATTCCAGAAGTTCTTCAGGTAATTGACCGCCTTTTCCATCAGATCTCCACGGGGAGGATGACCCTCCGAAGTCAGCACATTCAAAAAACTGCGCATGCGGCCGATGACTTCCTTTGTCCGCAGGGAGTTCCGTTGTCGGGTTATCTCTTCAGCTGTCAGACCGGACCGGCGATAACTGTCTTCCTGACCGTACAACCAGCCGATGTATTCCAGCATCTGTTTCGCATTCAGGTCACCGCCCTGCTCGTAGGCATACACGAACTTGGCACGCGCATGGGCCAGGCAGCAGAGGTGTTCCGTGTCGTACAGCCTGTCTTCCAGATACATGTACACATTGTAACCGTCAGACTGCAACGCCCTGATCTGCCGGTCGCCCAAAATGTTCTTCAGGGCATCACGGCTGCGGGAACCTTCCTTATAACAGTAGATGGCAATCTTCTCTTCACGGTTGACCAGACACCAGATATATCTTTTACGATAACGGTCCTGTACCTTCACCTTGCACCAGGTCTCGTCGCAGTTCACGATGGCATCTTTCTCCATGGCCATATTCTTGAGCGTTTCAACCAGTCTCTTGGTAAACCCTGCACCTTTCTCAAGCCAGTTGGTCAAGGTCATGCGGCTCAGGAACATACCATGGTCATTCAGACGGTACATCTCACGGTAATAAGGCACATCCAGCACAAAATGGTTGAAGGCCAGATGGGCCAGGAAATCAGCGGATGCATGGGTTCCCGGAACCACATCCATGTAATCGGGGCCTCCGTCTTTGGAAAGGTAGCCTTCGCAGATTCTACCGTCCGGCAGCTTGTAACGGACAACCTGATACCTGTGCTCCAGAATATAGCTCACTTGCTCGTAGGAATACTTGTGGAATGTCTTGATAATAACTGCTTCTTTCGGCAAACGGCAGAAATCGAAATCATGGCACACGGACTTATCTGCCTTCATACGTTTGTAAGACATTCCCTGGCGGTATGGCCGTTCCTGTTTACTACCGGCAGATGACGGAATGTCCGTTCCCCTCTCCTCCGAAGGAAGGTTGGGAGTGGAACTGCCGTCAAAATCTTCCTTGTCAGCTTCGCGGGAATCGGAGCCACGGTTCTTGGACGAAACCTTCTGGGTCTTGCCGTCGAAGCGGTTCTTGTCTGAAAGCTTCTTCTGTTCCTTCAAGGCGGCATTCTCCTTCCGGAGCTTTTCTATCAGCGCGTCACGATCAGAGAGCATACGCTTCAGCTCATCAATCATCCTGGTTTGTGCTTGTGAGCTTTCATTCAGAGTCAGCAGCTGTTCGGTCATACGGTCGAGCTTCGCCAGAAGCTGCTCCCTTTCTGCCTTGTCAGCCTTGCGTAAGGCAAAAAGTTCGTCAAGCAACATTGATTTTTCCATGGAATTCATATCGGAATAACGGTCAGCCCAAGGCTCCGTCTCTTTTTCACGGAACCTCAGTTGTTCGGCCGAAGCCAATATCTTTTCAAATTCACGATCGTCCATGTCACTCTTTTTTATACCATAAAGATACTCATTTCCAGTGACATAAACAAATTATTTCACATTTATTTATCTGATATTCAACGAGTTGATCACAGGATTCTGTAACAGCACAACCACATCTTTCCATTGGATGCTATATACCGTTTCTTCACCCTGCCTGCATACCTGCATAAACTTATAACCCGAAGAGAAACGCTTCTCATACAGACTGAAGGAACGGCGGTCGTAAGAAAACAGCCTGACTTTCCGACGGTCCCTGGACATCACAATGAAGACTTCATCTTCTTCCGGCTCGCGGTTCAACTGCTGATGGATCACGGAAAGCACACGTTCATATTTGCAGCGCATGTCATGGAAGTTTCTCAGGTAATAAAACCTGTTCATGCCTGTAACATTCAGCATAGTCCCTCCAACTTCTCTACCAGGTCCTTCAAACCCTTGTAGCTTAAATTCCGTTGCTGGATGCGCATTCCACCCGTTATACGGATGTCTATCATGAATCTCAACGGAGGGGATGACAAGGCACCTCCCATCAATGGGGCGGAAGCTGAAAGATCCTTTTCCGGTTCTTGCTCCACCTGTTGTCCTTCTACCTGTACCGGGACAATGTGATGTCGGGTATCCTTGTACCATTTGTGAAACAGATTGTAGGGTACTTTGTTTTTCAAACAGAAGTCCTGGATGGACTCACCTTGCGGCATCGCCTCCGCTTTGTAACGGATGAACAGATGCTCAAAATCGCTGCTGCTATACATACTTACTAGTTTTTGATTACAGCAGCGAAGATCGACTTTTCTATGCTTGGGGGCAAGACGTCAAAATTGGACGCTTACACTAAATTTTGGACTGTATCCTATGCAATAATCATATAATTCTCCTAATATCTTCTACAATTATTGGAGACATATCCAATTCGTCTAAATTCAATGATCTTAACCAATTTAAACATTCCTCTTTTGATTTCTCCGTAGATGTAATATATTTAGTCAACTCTATAACCGTATTACGACTTAGTCCTAAAGCCAACAATGAAAGATGGGTCTTTTGTGATACACCAAACTCTAGCCAAAGATTTAATTGTGGAATATTATTAAGTAAATCATTTTTTCTATTTATTTCAAGAACATATCGCAAAATATCGACATAGCAACTTGAATCTTTAGCGAATTGGTATCTAACAAAATTTTCAACGTTCTCCATAACCTCTCTGATAACAACAGGAAGTTTTTTGTTATAACCATTCCTTTTATAAGAATCATAACTTTTACGAATAAGATACGACAACGGTTTCCCTGACATCCAATTGATCAATAATATTGCTCTAGGAACATTTAATTGTTGTGGATAATCTGATATCGTTTGTCCTATAACTTCTATAAGGTTTCTGTATTCCTCTAAAGCATTAGAGTCATTAGGATACACAGGAATCAATGTATCTATGTCATTAATATGGTCAGTAAAATAATTATAAAGTTGTTGTTGCGCTAAAGGTGATATGCCAGGATTTTTCTTAATAATTGAACTTGGTAATGTAATTATCGATTGCAGAGTTCTCAACTCACACAACAAGTTATCATAAAATGGAGTTGAAGGTGCATTCTCTTTGTCCAAAACGTACTTTATATAATAATATCCAAAAGCAAATTCTAAATCTGGACACTTTCCTGCCTTTTTTCTGGGTGCCCCACACCGGATATATTCCAGAAGTTCATCCCCTTTACTTTCTACAACATTTAATGCTCTTTTAATTTCTTGTTTCGTTTTATTTGGTTCAGGATAAATATCCCATTTTAATGGTTCTATACAAAATATATTTCCACTATATTCTTTTCCCAATCGTCCTGCTCTACCCGCCAAATTCCAAAAATCATTTTGATTTAATGGATTTCCTCTACCTCTTGATGGTTTTCTTATAATAATAGATTTAGCAGGAAGATTAACCCCCTCCAATAAAGTTGAAGTACAGATCAAATATTCTATTTTACCTATAGAGAACAATCTCTCTATTTCATTTCTTATAAGCAAAGGCATATTTCCATAATGAAATGCAATTCCCTTTGATAAAACTTTTGCTAAAACATATTGGGTGTGAATAGTGCTCTGTACTAATTTAACTAGTTCTTTAATTTCAGAATCTTGTTCACACTCTGGCAGCAGATCGTAAAGTAAATTTGCTGTATCCTCTGCATCTGCAGCCCCATTACTATAAATCAAACATCCTCCTCTATTCGATATTTGATAAGCTGTATGAACTATTTTATGCAGTTCTGTTGTTGGACGATCTGTCATTACAATTTTCCCCAATAAAATAGTGTTTTTAACAGTACATAAATGAATTTGCCACTCTCTGATTTTTCTCGGTACCTGAGAAACATATAAAAGATTCTGATTAACTGCAATATACTGAGTATTAACCTTACTTTTCCGGCTATTATTAATGACATTATCCAGAAGTATCTCCGGATTTGAGGTAAATGGACTGGAGAAGAATACCTTTATTTCAGGATTCGCTTTAACAACATCTTCTATTTTTTGTTGAAGCAAAATACCCCTATTCCCATCTTCAATTTTCTGAGCCTCATCAATAATAAGAATATCAATTTTACAATTAGAATTCCCATATAAAAACCAATGAAGACGTTCCTGCGTAAAAATAAAGACATTGGATTTCTTATCTAAAATATCTTCCTGAGGTGGAACTGTTGTTATATTAGTTTGATTCTCTAAATTATATTGTCTCAGTAGTGCTTTTAAATCAGCTTCTACCTGACTTATAAGTGCTCTTGTTGGCACAACATAAACAATATTCTTATTGCCTTCTGTCAATTCCTCTAACAAAAGAGTACATAGAATGTAAGACTTACCTGCCGAGGTTGGTGCAGATATACTTATTGTTTCATTATGTTTATATGCATAATAAACTTCTTTTTGGAACCTATTTAAAAGGAATACTTCATCATTTACTATTATCGTATGTTCAATATCTGATTTGCTTTGCTGAAGTCTCAATGCAAAAGGATAATTATCTCTAAAGTCCTTTTTTATAAACTGCTTATCTAATGCAATTTTAAGTGCTGGTTTATTTGTTAAATTATCTAGTATAAATGCAGCTGCATTTTTCTGATTTTCGTTAGTTTCTTCTTGTACTAGACACGTTTGAGCTATACGAAGAGCCGCATCCAAATATTTACTTTCATTACAATAGCTAAACAGAGATGCTATACTCAGCATATTATTCCAATCTATTTGAGATAATAAATCAGATTTATCTCTATCCCAAACTAAATTAGGGATGGTCTCACAAACAGATAATATGAGTAAAGCCTCATATTGACGATTGAAACTACTTAAATTATAAACTTTTTCAGCTAACATCATTTAATTGTTTGAAGGTAATATTGTCTAAATTCATCAACGGAAGGAAAAGGCATCAAAAACACATGAATCTCTTTTTTATCAAGATTCATATGTTCTTTTATCTTGTCTCCTACGCTATTGTGCCATTTGTCATACTCTACTAATATAGCATTTTTTATATCCGCAGTCGTTTTTGTAATATCTGTATTACTTGGATATTTATCATAATCGAATCCAATAAAACATACGCCCTTATAAACTAAATGATTTGACTGTTCTTTATCTTTGTCAAAATACTCTACAAGTATATCCTCAATAGCCTCATTATTTATATTTTGGTGTATATTCGATGTAATCAAATCAATATCTCTTTCTTGTGTAGATTTACAACCTTTCGGATCAAGTAGAAAACCTTTTAAGCTATCAAAGCAACTTACCATAGCTGCATTTAGGTCCTGATACATTTTAGCCTCAGCCCAATAAAGTTCTAAATTTCCAGTTATGCTATCATATTGGAAGTGGATACCATCTGCTCCATGATAATGCATTTTGGGAGATGTCTTTAAGGACATTTTACTTATCAGTTGAGGAAGCTTCAAAATATCCTGTGTAAGAATATATAATAAGATTTCACCACCTTCACCAGTTTTATTCAAATCAGTAAAAAGATTTTCAGCTTTCTTTTTTAACTGAATGATTTTTCTTGTAGATCCAGTGTTATTAAAATCATTTTTCGCTTCATCAATTTCTTTTTTGGGGATTGCATAATCAACTATTCGAGTATCAAGATAATCTATTAAATCTTTAAGTCTTAACGTACCATTAGCATCAACTTTTAGACAATAACAATATCCCTTCGAATTAGTGTCTGGTATGTCAATACAATACCTTACCTCTTCAATACGTGACTTTAAAGCCTCATTTGGCTTAATCAAGAGATTATTTATAGCGTTCTCTATTCTATCCATTTTTAGTCATACTCATTTTTACGTCACTTAAAAACTTCTCAAACTTCAAGTATTTAGTAATACATCTCAATATACTGATAAGCCTTATCGAAGACCTCTTGATCTTTTATTTGGTAATTAATCCAAAGAATTGAACGTAGCTTCTTTTTTATTTCTCGTTGAGCAGTAATACTTTTAAAAGCATCCTTGAACTTACGCACAATAGCTACCACGTTTTCATCAATATCAGCGACAACACGTTCCACAATAATTGGGGTATTTTCTGTCTTTATTGATTCAAACAATTCTGTAAGAGCTGCTTTTGCCTGCTCACGTTTGTCTTGTGGCTGATTAGAATTCTTTTCCTCTTCAAGTACTTCTTTGGCAAGAATCAACAAGCTGCGAAGGAAGTCAATACTTGTAATAAGATTTTCCTCCATGTGACGGCGAAGTTCATCCAACTTTTCTGCAAATGCCTTATATTTTGGATCACCACGGTGCTCACCCAATCTTAAACGTAACATTTTCTCAACTTCCAGAATCTTTTTAGGATTGTCCTTTGCCTGCTCCAATACCATATCAATTACATCACCATCAACTACCAAATCTTCAAGAGGTGTCCCTATATCAATCGTATCTATATTACGATGAATTATTTCAATAGTTTTGGCACCTAATAATGTCCATATAAGTGAACCGCTAGTTCCGACAGGACGAACACTCTGATAAACTTGTGCCAGCCAAGTATAATCTGACTGATACTGAGCAAGCATGATGTCGGGGCTTACTGTTTCCCAAGCCTTAGACAATCGGGCAAAATGGCGTGCAAAATCAGTTTTTGTCTTATCATCCAGCAAGCACTGCTGAGCGGCTTGAAGACCTTCCCAACCACCAATCGTACGGTCAACTCCTGGGAAGAAGTCAAGGCATTCTTGTAGGAAATTAGGTATTAAAGCTTTAACTTCATCAATATTCTTTACAACCGTTTTAACTGTCTCTTCATCGAATGCAAGACTCCTTGCCACATTGTCGAATACACCTACAAAATCCACAATCAATCCGCACTTTTTATCCACGGTATATTTTCGGTTTGTACGACAAATAGCCTGTAAAAGCGTATGATCTTTCATAGGCTTGTCAAGATACATACATTGAAGAATCGGAGCATCAAAGCCGGTAAGAAGCTTAGAGGTAACAATTACCATTTTTATTGGAGATAATGGATCCCGGAATTGATCAAGCAGTTTCTTTTCCTGATCTCTATCCCTACGATATTCTTTATAATCATCCGCCTTGTCTCCGGCCGTATGCATCACTATTGTTGTGGCATCTTCCGTTCCCAACAAAGCATCAATGGCTTTCTTGTATTTTACACAACAATCACGATTATACACAACTACTTGCGCTTTCATTCCACTAGGTTCCACATAAGCCTTAAAATGGTTAACGATGTAGCGGGCAACATCATTAATACGTTTTTCAGCCGTAAAGAATGCTTCTACAGAGGTTCGTTTAACCAGTTCATTCTTTTCTGCTTCTGATATCTGATCAGTCAATTCATCAAATTCCTCTTGTAACTGCTCCTCATTAAGATGCATTTCTACAGGAACAGTCTGGAAATTCAATTCCAGCGTAGCACCATCTTCCACAGAATTCTGGAATGTATATTTTGATATATAACCTCCAGTCTCCATGTCTTCATCTGCACCAAAAGCAAGGAAAGTATTTTTATCTCGCTTATTGATAGGCGTACCTGTAAGCCCAAAGAAAAATGCATTAGGCAATGCGTTTCGCATCTTCTGTCCTAAATCTTTTTCTTGTGTTCTATGGGCTTCATCAACCAACAAGATAATATTGTCACGCTCATTGAGTACACCGTCCACATCACCAAACTTAAAGATAGTGGTAATTAAAATTTTACGTTGGTCTTGTTTGAAGAATGCTACCAACTCCTCTTTTGTTTTTGCTGATTCAATATTGGGAATTTCTGCACGAGTAAAATCACCAGTAATCTGATCTTCCAAATCAATGCGGTCGTCCACAATTACAACTGTTGGAGCGTGTAATTCGTTTTGTAAACGAAGCTTTTGTGCAGCAAATACCATCAACCATGATTTACCTGAACCCTGGAAATGCCAAATGAGACCTTTCTTCGGTCCTTTCTTTTCACAATACGTTTTAAGCACTCGTTGAACTATTGCTTCACCTCCTAAATATTGTTGATAGCGGCATACAATCTTTATTTTCTTACCTGATGATGTTCCTGTAAATACGCTATAATAACGATAGATATCAAGCAATCGATTAGGCTCAACTAAGTTCATCACATTACTTTTTACTGACTCTATCGTTCCATGCTGGCGCAACTCATCCTTAAACCATGGCCCCCATTTATCTACATGAGTACAGATTCCTGCATATTGAAGTTCTTTACCCTCCGTAGCAAAGGTCAAAACATTAGGAACAAACATCTCAGGAATACTCTTTTCATAATGTAACATATCAGTAGCCCCATCTGCCCATGTTACCTGGGGTCTTACCGGTGATTTCGCTTCTCCGATACAAATAGGAATACCATTGATAAGATACACCAAATCCAATCGTTTACCTCCGTCTACAGACGGTCTTGGATATTCCCACTGATTGGTAACCACACAATAGTCTTCAGTAGGATCATCGCTAAAGAAACGAATAGGGATATATTCACCATCTTTACCAAATGGTTCTGTATTCTCGGTAAACAATAATGCACGAAAACGATCATTGGCTGTCACCAATTCATCGAAATTTCCACCACAGGTAATAGCGGCACGAAGTTTATATATCACCTGTTCAGCCTGTTGAAGAGTGATAGGATTAAGTCTGATTAATGCCTCTTGCAACCAAGATTCAACCAGAACCGAATCAGTGCTTCGTGGCACATCACTAGCCTTTACATATTGCCAGCCACTGTGAGTAGCTGCATTTATGAGCATTTGCTCCACTGTATTATCTTCGTTAAACATAACTATATAATATTTTTCGTTTATATCTATTTGACTAAGCTACTTGCCTTATACAATATCCTAATATGGATTCTAAATTTTTTAATGCTATCCGAACATAAGATTTTGATTTATCGGCTTGTTTAGCTATCGCAACGAACTGCTGTTGCTTAGCAATAGAAGGACATGGAATTAATATATTTCCTAAATTAGCCCTACTAACTCTTCGCCTTGTTGTACCAGTTGTAACTTCATTAATTTGAGCGACATATGATGGTGTCATTGTATAGGCAATAAAGTAGTCTGGTAAAATAATATCTTTTAGACGTATTATAGTACAATCTACAGCTGTTATTGTTCTTCCTAGACCTTGTGGGATTATACAAGCACGTCCAATAGGGTCAGGTAATCTTGAGACCAGGATATCTCCAGGATATATTTCAGTACAATGCAGATTATCAAATGTTTCTTCACTAATATATCTAGACTTATCCTCTTTATCCTTAAAAAAGCCATTACCAACATTTCCTGTTTGAATTAGCCTTATACCTAATTCTGACTGGTCTTTAGATTCTATCCAATCACCATCTACAAATGTAGAACATAAAGAAGATAGTTTTATTCTATTCACACAATCTCCAAACATCTCGATAAATTGCGATTTGAAGTCGCCAAATTTTGATTTATCGGCTTGATTGAGTATTTGAACAAACGATATTTGGTCATCAATGTTCGGAACAGGAACTTTCATTTTTTTTATGTCTGAAAAAACGATATCAACTTGATTGGTAGAACCTGTTACATATAGTCTGTATATTTCTGCCTGTGTATCATTTAAGGACAAGTATGCATTGAGAACCTCTGGAAGAAGTATAGATTTATCCGTAGCTAAAGCAATCACATGCCCATCATTAATGTATATATTATCATTTGATGGGCAATTGAATACACAACATCTTCCAAGGGTACCAGTACCTGTTGCATTCAATAAAACATCTCCTGTCTGAAGAGTTCTTTTTTTTAAAGGAATTTCCTCATTATGATATTTTATATTTTCCAAATGTTGACCATCCCATTGAATACAAGCTTGATTTACCACGGCAACAGAAGAAAAATCAACATACTTTGGTGTGATGCCTTTGCTAATAATTGCACAAACCGATTCAAGAGTTTGCGTATTATGAGTTTTATGATACATCTCGATAAATTGCGACATACTATCCAATGAATTTACGGTGAGACAATTTTACGTTCGTTTGATTAACCATTGCATATTGCAATGTTGTATCAAGGCTTTGATGCCCAAGAAGATGTTGAACTTGTTCTATAGGCATACCTTTATCTATCGCCATTGTAGCCAATGTACGGCGAAATTTATGAGGATGCACCTTTGGTATATTCAACTCTCGTCCCAACCTACGCAATCGGATTTCCACACCACTGATTTGCAATCGTTCATAAGGCGCTAATAAAGAAACAAATAAAGCCGGATTATTATCATTTCTCTCATTTAAGTAGCGTTGCAAATGTATCTTTGTACGAGCATCAAAATAGACCTTACGCTGCTTGTCTCCTTTACCCGTAACGATACACTCACGATTCTGAAAATCTATATCTTCTCGATTGAGCTTTACCAACTCTCCTACACGCATTCCGGTTGAAGCCAACAAGTCAATCAAAGCCAAATCTCGAATCCCATCGCAGTAATCACGCATCTGTTCTAATGCTTCATCAGTATAAGTTTCTTTTACTGTCTTACCAACCTTCACCTTATGAATCCTCCTTACAGGACTTTTCACTATATAATCTTCGTCTTCAAGCCAAGAGAAGAAACTTGATAAAATTCTGCGAATATTATCTACTGTAACCTTTGTAGCACCACTTGTTTGTTGATACTCATTTAAATAGTTACGAAGGTCATCAGTAGTAATGTGACGTACATTTTTTTCAATTTTACAGATTGCATTATTCAATGTACTCCTATAATAGTATATAGATTTGTCAGAACAACCCTCCACTCGCTTGGCAGAAAGGAAGTTATCTATCAGTTTCATACTATCGTCACAAGTCTGTCCATCACTGTTCTTTGAAGACACGTTGATGTTGCGGAAAGCATATTCAAGTACCTTTCGCAATTGGCTCATTTGCTCGTTGTTTAATACTCCTTGCATAGCCTGCTCAATATCATTTATCAAAATTGTTTTCATATTTCTATATTTTTAATTTAATTGATATGGCAGCACAACGTTTTAGTCTTCAATTATCCATTATCAGTTTATTAAACTTTTGATGACTTTATCTATATTTTCAATACACTGTTTTAGTTCAAATTTTGATTTATCGGCCTGTTTAGCAATTGCAACAAACTTCTTTTGTTCATCATCTGATGCATTAGGAATGCCAATCTCAAGATATTTACTCATATTTAAATTCTGTATGCCTGTTGTTTTACTCCCCATACTTCTAACTACTATTTTATTCGTATGATAGAAATAAAACAAAGAATAAAAAGCAAATATAGGATTCACCTTTTTAAATCTAAGAACTTGTGTAAAATTATTACATAGGTATTGTTCATCTTCCTCAAACAAAACGACCCTACCTACTGGATTATCAGTAGTACCACCTGAACGTTCAAGAATAGTATCATATTTTCTTATTGTTTTTCGTTCTATCTTTTTTTCAGAAATTGAACGCGTAACAACATCTGTTAAATCCAATTTACCACTATTTGTAAAATTAGTAGTACGAACAACTTTTACGCCGTTTCCGTCCTTATCCTCAGTTCCCCATTCCCCAGGATAACTATCCTCTATGTAGTTACCAACTGGTGTAGTTTGATATGAACTAAACATCTCGATAAATTGCGATTTCACCATTTCGTCTGTCGCACAAAGGAGTTTCTTATATCCCTCTTTCAGACGATACGCTGCCCACAATTTATCAGCTAAAACTTTTTGTTCTTCTATTGGAGGCAGATTAATTTCATAATCTGATAATTGCTCCCATTTTACACGTGGAGATAAACCACCTGCAGAACGAGATACTGCATAATCAAATAATGCATCATTTTGTATTATAAAAGGTAATAAGTCCTTATCTACTTTACCTGGAATAGCCTCAATAACAGTAATATCTCCCGAACAAATACCATCAAATTCAGCAACTGCTGCCTTTTTTAAATACGCACGTCTCCTTCCAAAAAGGATTTGCCCTTTATGGAACATTTTAGTGAATGTGTTATCTGTATCTACATCGTAGGCTGAGAATGTCAATTCTTGTGGAATTAAATGCTCTAAACCAACTATAGGAATACCTGTTTTATCTCCTTTGAAAGTTTCTCTACTTTCTCTAGTAATATCTCCTAATTTCATATTAATCTTGAATTAAGGACAATAAATCTTCAATAGATTCTATAGCTCTATTATGAGAATCTCTCCATTCTTTCGAAGAAGTTAGTAAATCAAAATCCCATGTATAATCCTGATATGTCGAAGTATGGACATATAATGGAATATTTAAGCTATAGTTATTTTTAATAAGTTCCTCTAATGAAACAACTCTGCAAAATCTATCAATATTAGAATGATTTTTATACGCACCAACTATTTTGTTGATATGAGTATCCAATAGATAACTTTCTCCATTCTTACGCTCAACTTCTTTGAGTGCATTAATAAAGATTATTTTGTTATTTAGTCCGATGTCTTTACGAGTCCGACAAATAATTATACTGGCTTCCATTGGAGAATTATAAAATAAGTTTGGTCCTAATCCTATAACAGCTTCTATAAGATCACTTTCAATCAAACTTTTACGTATGTTATGTTCCTCATTCCTAAACAAGACACCATGAGGTAGTAATATTGCACAACGCCCACTATTAGAATCTAGCGACTTCAATATATGGCCTATAAAAGCATAATCAGCTCTACCTTGAGGTGGTGTACCCAAGAAATTGCGTCCCCACTTATCATTCATAAACTTTTCACGATTCCACTCTTTAATTGAATATGGTGGATTTGCAAGAACTATATCAAATTTACGTAAGTGACTGCCATCTAAAAATGCTGGATTCTCCAAGGTATCGGCACAAGCTATAGAAAAATCTTCCACACCATTAAGATAAAGGTTCATACGTGCAATGGAAGATGTCAAACCATTGACCTCCTGACCAAAGACTTGTACTCCCTGCCATTCCTCACCTTTATTGCGTAGGTAGTCCAAACATTTCACTAACATACCACCAGAACCACATGTTGGATCATAAATACTTTCATTCGGTTGCGGTTGAAGAATCTCAGCCATCAACTGAACTACTGTTCGATTGGTATAAAACTCTTGAGCTGTATTTCCAGCATCATCAGCAAACTTGCCAACCAAATATTCGTAAGCCTGTCCCATTTCATCTGCCGGGCAAGCTTTCAACGAGAGCGTATATTTAGAAAAATCTTCTATCAAAGAAGTGATAATGCTGTCGGGCATCTTGGCTTTATTCGTCCAACCATCTTTAGGACCAAATATACCTTCCAAACCGCCAATCTTCCTGCCATCCATTTCTTTGGCAGGATTAGCCTGCTCGATAGCAATAAAAGCTTCTACAAGTCGTTGACCAACATTCTCTGTAACTTGTCGTACATCACGCCAATGAGCACCATCAGGAATGCGGATAGGCAATTCTTCAGCTTGCTTACCGGCATATTCCATATCGCCTTCATGGAGAAATTCATCAAATTGTTCATCGTACACATCAGAAATGCGCTTGAAGAATAACAACGGGAATATATACTCTTTATAACCTGCTGCGTCAATCTGACCACGCAAATGAGTAGCTGCTGCCCAAAGAAAGCTTTTCAACTCTTCAAGCGTAATCGGGTCATCGGGATTTCGGTAAGTTTTTATATTGTTTTCTGCCATATTATTATGCGTTAATTAATTGAGAGAATTCAAGTTCAAGGCGTTTTACATCTTCATACGCCTGCTTGAACTCAGCCAATACTTCTGAGTATGGACGAATTTCTTCCTTATGATACTCCACAAATCGATTGGGAGACAAGTTATAGTCCTTTTCTCTAACTTCCTGCAAAGTAACTACCTTAGAGAAGTCTTCTACATCCTCATACTGTTTATACAATGCATATAGTCTATCAACATCTGCAGGCTCTAATACATTCTGGGCACGACGCTGAGTAAGAATCTTTGTTCCATCAATCATAAGTATCCGACCAGAATGTGCAGCTGGTTTCATTCTTCGCAAAATCAAGAAACATGGTGACAATCCTGTTCCATAGAACAACTTGTCTCCAAGAGTTACAACAGCTTCTATCAAGTCGCTTTCTACCATTTTTTTTCTGATTTCCCCGTCTTGATTGCCACGGAACAATACACCTTGTGGCATTACGACCGCCATTCTACCATGGGCGGGAGCCATTGATGCTATCATGTGTTGAATCCATGCAAAGTCGCCACAACTATCCGAAGGTGTTCCCCAAAGATTACGCTTGTATTTATCTGAAGCCCACTGGGCAGCTCCCCAATTTTCCAAAGAGAATGGAGGATTGGCAATTACACAATCGAACTTGGCAATATTTCCACTCTGCAAGATTTTCGGGTCTCGCAATGTATCACCCTGAAGCACATTAAAATCAGATGCACCATGCAGAAATAGATTCATTTTGGCAATAGCTGCATTGACTACGTTTTTCTCCTGTCCAAAAATGCTTCCACAACAAAGTGTATCATCGTGCATATAGCGAATGGCTTCAATCAACATACCACCACTACCACAAGCGGGATCATACACCGTTTCTCCTGGTTGTGGATCAAGTATGCGAACCAATAACGAAACGACTGAACGAGGGGTATAAAACTCGCCAGCCTGAGCCTTACTGTCATCAGCAAATTTTTTCAAAAGGATCTCATAAGCATCACCCATAAGATCGGCCGGATAATTCTTGTTACCCAATTTACGTTTTGAAAGATGTTCAATCAAATCTCTGATTTTACCATCATTCAGAATTGCTTTGTTTGTCCATTTCTGAGCAGAGAACATAGACAGAACACCATATAACGTATCTGGATTTGCAATCTCAATCTGTCGCATAGCTCCAACTATTGCAGCACCAAGATTCTCGCTGCGTTCGCGTACGTCCTGCCAATGACAGCCATCCGGAATAATGAATCGATGCTGTTCTGGTAGGGATGCATACTCTTTATCACCACCGCTGTCATTCAAAGCGTCTTCCGTTTCTTCATCATAAACATCGGATATACGCTTGTAATATAGCAATGGTGTTATATAATCCTTAAAGTTGTCCTGACTTACAGGACCTCGTATGATATTACAGGCCTCAAACAAGAAATTGTATAAATCTTGTGCCCCTGTAAGTTCTTTTTTTATTGTTTTCTTTGCCATTTTAGTCATTCATTGATTCTACAAAGGATTTACCTTTTTCAGTCAACACATACCCTCCAGTTTTTAACGATCCTTGATATTCTACCAAACCTAAAGGCTCTGATGAGAGTTGCTTGAGAATTCTCTCCAAAGTTGCCTTGGAAATATCAATGTTATCCAATAATAACTTACGCTTTATGAAAGGAGTCCTTGATATTGCCAATAACACCAATCGGGCATTATTATTTCAAGCATCATTTATAGCCTCATTTAATGGCTTATTTAATGGCTCAAATCCTCGTCAATCATCTTATCTTTCTTCTCCCCCACCAACTTCTTCACCACCTCCACATCCGCCGGAAGCCAGTCTACAGAACCCAGTTCCTCCCGATTCAGCCAAGCTGCGTTTTCATGCTCCTTCAACACCAGATGACCAGAACGGATAGAGCACAGAAAGCAGTGCATTGTGAGGTGGAAAGCTGGATAATCACATTCCACTGTAGTGAGGAAGGTATCGACACTGATTTCCGTATCCAGTTCTTCACGTATCTCGCGTTTCAAGGCTTCCTCCCGGCTCTCGCCTGCCTCTATCTTTCCACCGGGAAACTCCCAGTAGTCCTTAAACTCACCATAGCCGCGCTGGGTGGCAAAATACTTTCCTTCACGACAAATTATTGCTGCTACAACTTCTATCTGCTTCATCTCAATATGTAAACTATTTTTCCCTTCAAAATTCAATACTATCTCCTTCCCTGCTGATGCACCAGAAAGGAATGTTTTTAGCATCTGTAAACTCTTTCATACGCCAGGCTGACTCGAATCCACTTGCCACAAAGTGCATGGGAACGAGCAGTTCTACCTGAAACGTGTCGATAAACTGACGGGCGCCACGGGTATATCCGTTACCGATACGGCCGTCTACCGGAAACATTGCCACGCTGAAAGTGTCCGTTATTTTTCGGATGTCTTTCAGTTCTCCCAAAAAACGTTTTTCTTCTTTCTCGGGATTGACATCGATACCGAATTCGGCGCTGTAGACCAGCCCGCCCCGATAATCATCGGTCAGGAAACGGGCGTACCAGTTATTCAGGTCGCCTGCATGGAAGATACGCCTGCCATCAGTTTCCACTATCCACGACACACCGCTGTCGTTGCTTCCAGTTGCCGCCACACGAATCAGTCCGTCGCTCCATATACCTCCTTTAGCAAGCCAGACATCGGCTTCTTCTTTCTGTGCCCGGCGATGTTTCAGGATATCTTTCGAGAGGATATAAATGATGTCGGACCTCGTTTGCCGCCACGAAAAGATTTCCCGGTTGAAATGATCTTCGTGAAAATGACTGGAGAACACGTACACCGGCTTCTCAGTTTTTAGCAACTGAGGTACAATACCCTCCGGGTCCATCCAGTAGTCGAATATCAGGATGCACCGATCTGTTTCGATGGCAAAGCCACTGTGAAAAATATATGTAAGTCTCATTTTTTTACTATTGTATATCGAAATAATGCAAGGTTTATATCATCCTTGACTGAATGAGTGCGAATATAGTAATTTTCTCTCGATTCCGCCTCTGTGAAACAAAAGCAAACAGTCTTAAAAAAACGCTTAAAAGAGCAAGGGGAAAGCTAAAACCTGTTACAACAAACCAATATTATTTTTAACTTTAAGGCAGTTTATACAAACAGACATAGGCAAGAACAAATAGGACACAAAAAATGAAAAAAGGAATATTATTACTTGCTTTCCTGCTGGCTATATGCTGCGGAAGCGGACTATATGCCCAAAATGTATCGTGTAAAAGTTATTTTGAGGTAGTAGAGACAAACGATGAAAATCACCGGCTGGACGAAGTTGCAATTTATCCGCCTGTATTCGGAACGTTGCCTGAGGGAAAAAGACTGAAAATAAAAGTCTGCAACAACGACGAAAAGAAGCTCAAAAAAGCATTTTTTTATGTATATTACAAAAACAAGAGGGTAAGCAAGCTCCTCCTTCCTGACTTGAAAAAGGGTGAAACGTACGAATTTTGTGTAAATATTCACTCGAAAATGACCAGGAAAGACAGACAGGAATTACTCTTTAAAATAAGAAGAGGAAAAACGTATATAAGTTACCGGATAGCTCAGCCTCACAACAAGAAAGGATATTGATAAAAATATTTGCGTACACTTTCTGTCAGACAGCTATAATTTATATCATCCATATCAATTTACTTTTTGTCAAAATAACATTTCTGCCTTTTGAGAATCTCTTTTTCAGTTACTCCTGGAGTGCTGGAATTTATTTCTGATTCTCATAAGGCAGATTTTTTTCAGAAAGCAAGCAAAGCAGCTAAACTGGCAGATGTATTTTTCCGATAGTGCCTCAGCAGATTGCTTTCAAAGAGAATGGACCTATAAAAACTGACTTTCTGCTAAAAGAAAAACAGTGCTTGAATGTCTTTAAGAGATAAAAAAGATCTTTCCGGAGTGTCCATAATAGGACCTTTTTCACCGCAATATGGGAATAGAGAAAAAACATCAGGAAGTTTTTATTTTTTTCCGGCATCTTTTCATTAATCTTTCAGCATGTTTTCGCTGTTTTTTCACCGTCTTTCTTTGCCTCATTTACTGCCATAAAGCATCTTTCAAGAGTGAAAAACGAATAAAAATCTCCTTATATTACTGACGGAAGGGGAATTTTCTTCGGACAGCCTATTGAATAAATAGAAGGAATACTTACAAAAAGAAAGTAAAATATCGGAATCACAAAACAGCACTCTTTACGAAAGCCACAAAATCACCAGCCATATCAATAGAGAAACCACAGCTACAATGGTAATAAATATTAACTTTCCTCGGAAATAACTCTTTTGTTCCCACGCAGTCCGTACTTCTGTTTCGGCCTGAATCTGTTCTAGTTTTTCGGGTGAAATGTCGGACGAACGACGCTTGCCGGTAAGTCCCAGCAAACGACCATGAGTTTCGCTCATACGTTTTTTGCCGACTTTTCGCAGTTCGCGGTTTTCCTTATCGCGCTGCATCATATCGTTTATACATCCTAAAGTTCCCATAGCAGCATACATTTAACCAACTGCCTGAAGATAAGGATTTTTCTCTTCATTCACAAGAAAAGAACGATAAAGGTGTATATCTGTTTTCAGTGTATCTTTTTCAGAATGTTCTTTCTGGCAACTCTCAGGGCGGGAGTTAACGGGGAGGTATCGTCCAGCATTTCGAGTGCGGAACTGAATTCTGCCAGAAGCTCGGGATATAATCTGCATAGAAGATAGGAAAGCTTCATGCTTAGCGCCCGGACTCCTACAGAGCTTCCGGAAGATATCATCTGGTTCATGCAGAAATCGAGAAAGTCGGTACGGAGATTGTCTTCACATAATGGCTGGGCTGCAAGCAGCGTAAGCAGTAACCGGCGTTTTGTTTCGCTGGATGTACTCATGGCTTCTTGCATCAGTTCGTCGCATTTAGGGTATAACCAGCCTTGATGGACTGCATCGAGATGAGTGAACAGCCAGGCTGCATTATCAGCAACTCTTTTCTCGCTGTCGAAGAGCAGAGTGTAAAGCTGTTCGAGTAAGGAATGATCTTCGCAGCACTGGATAACATGACACAACTCATGAATGTCGTTTTCGTGGATTCGCCCAAGAAGTCTGTTGCGAAGATTGTGGGAGTTGTCAGTCTCTGCCATATTCACATGCATTTTTTAATTGCTTTCCGGCAACGGTTCAGCACTTTCTCCCCTGCCGGATGCTGTCTGGTTCCACCAAGTTCAATAGCCGATACGACTTTGAAACCGCTCCATTTTAAGATCTCACGCATAGCTTTTATTGCGCCACGGCTTTGCCCAAACAGGATATTGAAAGGGAAAGGCGTAGTGCTTGTACTTATTAATATGGCTTTTTTGCCTTTATGAAGCGGCAGAGGCAGCCCACGGGTATCTTCTCCTATCATGCCGTATACGATACGATCGAAGATGATTTTCAACTGCCCGGGCATATTTCCCCAATAGCAGGGTGCTCCTACAACCAGCACATCGCAGCTTTTTATGGCAGCAAGTACACACTGTGCATCGTCTTCGGGCAATACACAATGGTGAGTTTCACGGCAGGTCATACAGCCGGTACAGGGTTTTACCTGCAATCGGGAAGCTAAGACGGTAGTGACTTCTGCTCCTCTTTGTTCTGCTTCCTCGCGAATGGCATCCAGCATGGCAGAGATATTTCCGTGAATGCGCGGGCTTCCGTTGATAATCAAAATATTCATGAGAAGTGGAGATGTATTTATAATTGCAGATTGCTGTGTATTATGCTTTCATGGCACGCAATGCCTTGCATAACTGATCGGGGCAGGAAGTAGATTTGTTGCCGCAATGAATTCCTTCCAACCGGCTGATTACATCGTCTACTTTCATTCCTTTGACAAGAGAACTGATTCCTTTCAGATTTCCGTTGCAGCCTCCTGTGAAATGTACGTCTGTGATGATGTCATTTTCTACCTCTATCTCGATATTACTGCTGCATGTACCTTGTGTTCTATAATTTATTTTCATGATGTTGAAGTTTTTGCTGCTATAAAAAAACATTCCGGACAAAGCCGGGCATTCTTATAATGGCTGTTTTCACTGCCTGCTCTGCCGCTTTATCCGGAATGAAATGATGGGTAATATTATTCTTCTACCTCTTCAGGTTTCATGTTTGTATATACAGTCTGAACGTCATCAAACTCTTCCAGACGTTCTATCATCTTGTCGATGGTTTCACGCTGTTCAGGAGTTACATCCTTCAAGTCGTTAGGAATGTATGTAAAGTCACCACCTACATCTTCGAAACCACATTCTTCCAGATGTTTCTGAATTGCTGCGTAGCTCTTCGGATCACCATAGATAGTAATTGTACCTTCTTCCGGATCTTCATCGAATTCGTCTTCTACGTTGTAGTCAATCAGATCGAGAATCAGTTCTTCCATGTCTACACCATCTTTCTTCTTGAATGTGAAGACACATTTGTGATCGAACAAGAAAGCCAAAGAACCAGTTGTTCCCAAGTTTCCGCCGAACTTGTTGAATACAGAACGTACATCGGCAACGGTACGTGTTGTATTGTCTGTCAGTGTATCAACAAATACAGCAACTCCGTGAGGACCGTATCCTTCGTATGTCATTCCTTTGTATTCGCTCTGGTCTTTACCCATTGCGTTCTTGATTGCGCGTTCGATATTATCCTTCGGCATGTTTTCGCGCTTACAAGTTGCGATAACTGAACGTAATGCCGGGTTGTTTTCCGGTTCCGGACCGCCAGCTTTTACAGCAATAGCAATTTGTTTACCCAGTCTTGTAAATGTTTTGGCCATGTGACCCCATCTTTTCAGCTTAGTAGCTTTTCTATATTCAAACGCTCTTCCCATTGGATTTATGTTTTAATATGTTTTTTATAATTGTTGTTTTCTTAATTATCTCAGTTTGGCATCCAGCTTGTTCTGCAAGTTAGCAATCAGCTTCTGCATTACCTTGTCGATCTGCTTGTCGTTCAGTGTAGCATTTTCATCCTGAAGCATGAAGCTTACCGCATAACTCTTCTTGCCGGCTTCCAGATTCTTACCTTCGTAAACGTCGAACAGTTCTACGCTCTTCAGTAATTTCTTATCTGTTTCGTAAGCTATCTTTTCGATTTCGGCAAATTGTACCTTCTTGTCGATCAGCAAAGCAAGGTCACGTTTTACTGCCGGGAACTTAGAGATTTCTTTATAAGCTACCGTATTGTTCTTGATAGCTTTCATCAGTTCTTTCCAGTTCAGGTCGGCATAATAAACTTCGTTGTCGATATCGAAGGCTTTTTGTATTTTCTTATGCAGCACACCGAAAGTTGCCAGCAATTTACCTCCACGTGTATGTACTGATATAGCTACAGAATAAATATCGTCGGTCAGGTTTCCGAATACCAGTCCACCGAAGTTTACTCCCAGACGACGGAAGATATTCAATACGTATGCTTTCAACTCGTATACAGAAGTGTTTTCATCAGGATGTGCCCAAGAGTTGCTTACACGCTTACCGGTAATCCACAAGCCTAAATGCAGTTCTTCTGAATAAGCAGCAAGAACTTTTTCCGGATTCTTCTTTTCAGCATTGAAGTGATAGCAGTTACCGAATTCGAAGAACTTCAAGTCAGCATTCTTACGGTTGGCGTTGTGCTGGATACTTTCCAAACCACCGAACAACAGTGTAGCACGCATTACGTTAAGGTCGTTGCTCAATGGATTCATCAACTGTACCAGATTTTCAGGCTTGTAAGTTTCCAGACCTTCGTAGTAAGTAGCAGCAGTAAGAGAGTTGTTCATTATTTCATTGAATCCACAACCAACCAGCTGTTCTGAAACAAGATTCTGAAGTTTTACAGACTTGTCTACATCGCCTTTTACGCTTAAGCTTGACTTCACAGATGTAGGTATTTCTACATTGTTGTAGCCATAGATACGAAGAATGTCTTCTACTACATCGCACGGACGCTGAACATCTACACGATATGCCGGTACCAGCAATGACAGTCCTTCGGGTGTTTCACCAGTGATCTTCATTTCGAGGCTGGTTACAATGCTCTTGATTGTTTCTGCCGGAATAACTTTTCCGATTAAAGCGTTAGTATATTCATAAGAAAGCTCTACCGGGAAGTCTGCTATAGGTGCAGGATAGTTGTCTTTTATTTCGGATGCAATCTCACCGCCGGCAAGTTCTTTTACCAGCAGGGCTGCTTCTTTCAGTGCGTAAATAGTACCATTAGGATCGATACCACGTTCGAAGCGGAAAGAAGAGTCTGTGCTCAACCCGTGACGGCGTGCAGTCTTACGTACCCATGTAGGATGGAAATATGCACTTTCGAGGAATACATCTTTTGTTGTTTCTGTAGTTCCAGAATCGAGTCCACCGAATACTCCGGCGATACACATCGGTTCTTCTGCATTACAGATCATCAGGTCACGGTCGGAAAGCTTACGTTCTACTTCATCCAAAGTAACGAACTTAGTTCCTTCGGGACAAGTTTTTACTACAATCTTACCGCCTTTAATCTTGTCAGCATCGAAGCAGTGCATCGGCTGACCGTATGCATGAAGAATGTAATTGGTAATATCGACAATATTGTTGATAGGACGTACACCGATAAGACGCAGTTTGTTTTGCAGCCATTCGGGACTTTCCTTTACTGTTACGTTCTTGATAGCAACACCTGCATAACGGGGACAAGCTTCAGTGTTTTCTACCACAATATCAATGTTCATATCGTGATTGTCGACCTTGAATGCATCTACCGAAGGACGTTTCAATGTTGCCTGACGTCCGTTCTGAATCAACCATGCATACAAATCGCGTGCAACGCCATAGTGAGAGCAGGCATCCGAACGGTTAGGAGTAATATCTACCTCCAGCACGTAATCGCTCTTGATATTATAATAGTCTTTGGCAAGAGTTCCCGGTACAACATCTTCAGGAAGTACAATGATACCTTCGTGGCTTGTACCGATACCGATTTCGTCTTCAGCGCAAATCATACCGTTCGACTCAACGCCGCGAAGCTTTGACTTCTTGATGGTAAAGCACTCATCACCGTCGTACAGTTTGGTTCCGAGTGTTGCAACTACTACCTTTTGTCCGGCAGCTACATTTGCAGCTCCACAAACAATCTGAACAGGATCGCCCTGTCCCAAATTAACGGTAGTGATATGCATGTGATCTGAATTTGGATGCGGTTCGCAAGTCAGCACTTCGCCGATAACAAGCCCTTCCAATCCTCCTTTTATCGATTGAACTTCTTCTACATCGCCTGTTTCCAGACCAATGGAAGTAAGTGCGGCTGCCACTTCATCGGGTGTCAAATCGAAGTTGACATATTCTTTCAGCCAATTATACGAGATATTCATATATGTATAGTTTTATGTATTTCTTAAATTGTCGTGCAAATGTAATATAAATATTTGGGATAGAATATGAGTGCAGGGAGTTTTTTACGTTCACTCAAAGACAGATATCCAAATAAATTACTTTATTTTCCGCCTTCTTATCATACGGATGTACGCATCAGAACGGCACATCCGGAACCGGAGCGCCAAACGGATTTTCGGGTTGCGGAGCCATCTCTACTGGAGGAGGAACAAACGATTGTCCGCCGCCGCTGTTTATTTTCGAACGGAGTACAGGAGCTGCACTTTCTTCACCCGGCATCGGCACGATCATTTCGTCATCCGGATTCTGGAAGCGGGCAAACTCGCCGCGGAAGCGTAACAGCACATCGCCTACCGCACCGTTACGATGCTTGGCAATAATGATTTCTGCCATACCGTGAAGGTCGTTTCCTTTTTCATCGGTATAAATCTTGTAATACTCCGGACGGTGGATGAAGCACACCATATCGGCATCCTGCTCGATGGCTCCCGATTCACGCAAGTCGCTCAACTGAGGACGCTTTCCGTCGATACCCTCACGACTTTCTACACCACGGTTCAACTGACTCAAGGCTATGATAGGGATATTCAACTCTTTGGCAAGTCCTTTCAACGAACGTGAGATGGTACTTACTTCTTCCTGACGGCTTCCGAATGACATACCGCTGGCATTCATCAACTGAAGGTAGTCGATAATGATAATCTTTACATCGTGTTCACGTACAAGTCGGCGTGCTTTGGTTCGCAATTCAAATACAGACAAGGAAGGTGTATCGTCAACATAAAGCGGAGCATCGTACAGTTCCTTTATCTTATAGTCGAGCTGTCCCCATTCGTAAGGAGCGAGCTGACCGCTCTTGATTTTCTCACCGGGGATCTCGCACACATTCACAATCAGACGGTTCACCAACTGCACGTTACTCATTTCCAAAGAGAACAATGCAACGGGAACTTTATTGTTTACGGCCATATTCTTCGCCATAGAGAGCACGAATGCTGTCTTACCCATCGCCGGACGGGCAGCAATAATAATAAGGTCGGAATTCTGCCAGCCGGAAGTCATCTTGTCGAGCTGATGGAAGCCACTCGACAAACCACTCAAACCGTCGGTTCTTGCCGCTGCTTTCTGAAGCATCTCATACGCTTCCTGAATGACAGGATTAATTTGCGTATAGTCTTTCTTCATGTTCTGCTGCGAGATTTCGAAGAGTTTTCCTTCGGCTTCCTGCATCAGATCGTCTACATCCTGAGTCTCGTCGAACGCCTTTGTCTGGATGTTGCTGGTAAAAGAGATCAGCTCGCGTGCCAGAAACTTTTGGGCGATGATACG
>OMCA01000445.1_pt1 | contig 24229 bp, 15 predicted proteins | sample 1673621 | NCBI WGS metagenome assembly OMCA01 (sample SAMEA103958117, study PRJEB25191) | human gut metagenome | biome: human-associated habitat [ENVO:00009003]; feature: intestine environment [ENVO:2100002]; material: feces | place: Germany | collected 2013/2015
AAATTCCAGTACGACTTTGGCGACGAAGCCGGTTACACCCCACTGCTGCCCATGTTCACACTGGGACACAACTTCGCTCCGGCCAACATCCATGCGGGCGGACTGCGTTACCACGGCGCGGGCGTCATCGTATCCCAACTCCTGAAAGACGGACTGATGGAGGCTGTAGACATCCGACAACTGGAATCGTTTGATGCCGGCGTACTGTTTGCACAGGTCGAAGGTATCATCCCGGCTCCCGAATCGTGCCATGCCATCGCCGCCGCCATCCGCGAAGCCAACAAGTGTAAGGAGACAGGCGAAGAGAAAGTCATCCTGTTCAACCTCTCCGGACACGGACTTATCGACATGGCCTCGTACGACAAATATCTGGCTGGCGACCTGATCAACTACGAACTCACCGACCAGGATATCCAGAAAAACCTGGATGAAATAGGAGATTTGGCTTAAAAAACAGTTACGGGTTACAAGCATCGTTTAAGCGTTTCTGCAAACTTCTGCATTCCGCCTTTCTCCGATGCGTGTAACCCGTAACAAATTATCTACAGCGACCGTTCAGGTCATCTGTTCTTCTGTTGTGGAAATGGTTTTCTGTCTTTGCTATCAGGACGCATATCTTTCCGCATTCTGTTACCATCGTGCTTCTTCTCCATCTGATAGATCTTTTCAATCTGCTTGGGCGACAGCACCTTGCGGAATTCAGTATAATACTTTTCCTGTAAGTCCAGCATCTTGCGGCTGTGGGCAAAACGATCCTTGATGCGTTGTTCTACTTCAGCGTCGGTCAGCATTTCTTTCTTTGCATCAGGCTGTTTGCCTGCTTCGGCCTTATCCTGCTTCATTTGTTTCCATGCCTCTGCTCTGCATTCGTGCAAATCTTTCAGATATTGAGTATAGACAGGCGTAAACTTGGCAGTTGTAGCATCATCCAGCGCCAAAGCTTTCACAATGCGGTTGGTTTGCATCTCCATCATCTGCTCGGGAGTGAAACGCGGCTTCTTCTTCGTACGGTCCGCTTGTTGTTGAGCAAACAATGAAACTTGGCTTCCTGCTACGAGGAGTGCAATAAACAGATAAACGATTCTTGTCTTCATAAATCTTCTTTTTTTAGTTTATAATCATTTTCGTGGTTCATCTCCAGAGAATTTCCGTATACATCACATTAGAACTCGGAAAAAGGAAAAAGTAAAAAAGAGAAGACACACATTTTGTATTAATTAACGCGGCATTTAACAAAAAAGCCTCTGTAACGACCATGGCTACAGAGGCTCTTAAATAGCTTATTCAATTTTCACAATCACCAGAAACGGTTACGCTCGGCACTGTATTCCAAGCCTACAGCTTTCAGTTTACGGATGATGTGTTCTTTGTCTACATTCATATCCTCGCAAAGAGCATCCAGCGAAGGATAGAAATCACGTAATTTCATGTTGATGAAGCTATACAGCATCATCGGTTCTTCGGGTAATTCCATTTGCTTCAATCTTTTTTAGTTACTAATACCGCCGCAAAGATAGTTGTTTCTGCAATATAGAAAGTTGATTTTAATCATTTTTTCGTCCGATTCTTCCGTAATCGGTTGCATAAGTTCAATTGAAAGCACCCGGTTTTCGTTGACTTACAATGACATAGATAACAACTGGAGCACCTATCACAGGAGTAACTGCATTCAGCGGAATAACTCCCGCTTCGCCCGGTAGTACGCACAACAAGTTACAGATCAAAGCCACAGCAGACCCGCAAAGAATGGTTACGGGAAGCAGCGAATTGTGATTGGAAGTACCCAGAATAAGCCGGGCCACATGAGGAACGGCCAGCCCGATGAACGAAACCGGGCCGCAGAATGCCGTAGTAATAGCCGTCAGCACGCCGGTAACAATCAGCAGCCAATTACGTACACTACGGATATTGATTCCCAGATTTTCGGCATAACGGTCGCCCAGCAGCAAAGCGTTCAGCGGCTTGATGAGCAGCAGTGACCCGATCAGCCCCAGCACCGTGACCGAAGCAAATGCCGGCATCTGTTGCAAGGACACACCGCCAAAGTTACCCATTCCCCAAATCATATACGACTGTACGCCCTCGGCCGTAGCAAAGAAGTTGAGCAGCGAAATGACCGACGAAGCAATATAGCCTATCATAATACCCGCTATCAGCAGCATCACATTACTGCGAATCAGTGTAGACAGAAACAGAATAAGAGCCATGATCGTCATGGCACCCACAAAAGCACCGGCCAGTACCGAAAAGAAGCCCGACAGACTGAACGTGCCGGCCGAAATGCTTCCGCCGAACAGCAGCATGACACATGCCACGCCCAGACTGGCTCCTGTATTGATTCCCAGAATGGAAGGACCTGCCAGCGGATTCTTGAAAGCCGTCTGCAACATCAGTCCGCATACCGCCAGCGCTCCTCCGCACAACAAGGCTGTAAGTGCCTGAGGTAAACGCGATTCCCACAGGATGAAGCTCCAGCTTGCTTTCCCGGCCTCGCCTCCCGAAAGGATACGGAATACTTCGCCGGCAGGAATAGATACAGACCCCACCAGCAAATTAACGATAAACAGAAGTACTATCAGGACTCCCATTCCCGAACCATATTTCCAACCTTTCGACATAAACTTTTTTAAAGAGTTATAAGGAGTGAAAGGAAGTTATTACTTCGCTTTGCACCGTTAGAAGTTAAAGGCCAATAGTATAGACTCTGAATAGAGAAGCATTGGACAATAACTCCTGAAAGTTTCATGCTATTATTCTTTCAGCTTGCAAAAATAGCGCAAACCGCCCAAACCACCCAATTCCGGATGAAGAATCTGAATCAGGTCGGACAGCAGATAATCCGGATGAAACGGAGTTTCTTCGTAATAGGGCACTTTATCTGTATTGCATCCGTACACCGAACGTTCCTTGAATGCCTTGAAACCGGTATAACCGATATAATCGGCCTGTAGGTCGGTGTATGTCATATCCCGGTCACGATTGTACTTGATAACCCACACATCGGCATCGCCAGCCTTGTCGAAAACAGTTTCGAAAGCCAAAGGAACAGAACCGCTATGCTTGTCGTCTGCGAAAGCATAACGCCCACACGCATCGGCAAACAGACGCCCCATCGTGCTGCGCCCGCCCGGCACATACCAAGCCGATCCGCTCTTCAGTTCGCTCAGGATGGACAAAGAAGTAGAAGAACTCCGGGCTTTCTGCTTCAATTCCTGATAGCGCTTGTCCACTTCGGCAAACAGGCTGTCGGCCTCGGCTTCGGCACCAAACAGCAAACCATAGAAACGCATCCACTCGGCACGTCCCAAAGCCGACGTCTCCATATAGTCAGCGCATTCGATAAGGGGGATGTTCAGCTTCTCTACGCGTCCGTAGCCGCCACTGTTCTCGAAAGGCGACAGCAGGATGGCATCGGGATGCAAGTCGATAATCTTTTCCATATCCGGATTCATGCCATCGCCACAATCAGCTATTTTTCCAGCTGCTACCCGTTCGTGTATGGCAGCCAGCCGAATGTACTTCAGGTCGCACACTCCCCCAATGGCACTACCTGTTCCCAGCTCTTCCAGCAGGGCACAATGTACGGACGAGTAAATGACAGACTTCTTCAACGGCGTACGCACTACGGTACCTTCCGGCAGTTGTTCCGGCAGCTGCTCCGTCTCGGGCACCAGTACATAGGTGTGCAAGGTACGCAGCGTGTCCCACGGATTGCGCAGCGTAGCCACCGTATAGCCCGGATAGGATACCAGTGTCAGATTCTCGGCATAGCGCAAAGCGATGGTGTCGCCACCATCAGCGAAAGAAGCCTTGCTCCTTCCTCCACACGAGGAAAGGAGCAAGGCTACCAGACAAAATACAGCCCAATCGGCAAAGTTTTGTTTCATAATCGGTTCAATACAGATGAAATATTAATCATTCTCAACGAACAGGACTGAATTGGGGTTAATACCACCCGCATCAAAGGTTTCCATCAGATTTCCTTCTCCGTCGAAACGATAGATGGTACCGTTGGTCACATAATCGGTCAGTCCGACATAGATTTCTTCTGTTTCTTCGTCCATCTCAAGCAGATAAACATTTCCGCTGCCCAGTTCAGCCGGAGCGTTCTTCAGGAACGATGTATTCTCTACCTGTCCTGTCTGCATGTTGTAAGTGAAGTAAGTATTGACAGTTGTAGCTTCCCAACCTTCATAAGTCGTATTGGCATACACTACATACAGACGGTCGTTCTTTCCTTCTGTAATTTTCGAAGCATTGCCGATGACACTCACACTGTTGTCGCTCGGATTGATTACCTGCAAAGTAGGCTGAACCATTCCGTAATCGCCACGCGAAATCAGGAAAATCTTATCATCGATTTCTTTCAGTATCTCCGGATTGATTGTAACCTCCAGTGAACGGTCCAGTTGCATGCTGGCAGCGTCAATCACCAATACCTCTGTATGATAAACATATCCTCCGTCATATTTATAAGCGTTGGCTACATACAGTTTACCGTTATGCTCTGCAATGCCTTCCAAGTTGTCGCCACCCTTGAACGAAGCAACTTCTTCCAGTGTAGTGGCATCCAGCTTGCTGACTTTACCGCCATATTGAGTCACATATACATAACCGTCTTCAACAACCAGATAACGCGGAGCACCCTCGCTTGCATCAAACGAATGGCGTACCTGCTCTACACAATTACGGTCCATACGCACCACATTCTTCGAACCAGATACGACACAATACAGATTCCCATTTTCCTCGTCAAAAGACATTGCCGTATCGCCCAGCCCGAACTGATTTTGAGTATAGAAGAAGTTTCCTACAAAATCGGATGCACCCGACGGTGAGAAACGGGCAATCCCGGAATTGTTGTAACCACCCATTCCCTCATAAAGGATATAAGCCACACGCGAAGCAGTTTCTTCGCCATCCGGTTCACCGTTATCGTTATTATCATCGTCGCACGACACCATGGCAGCTCCCATCATCAGCAGGCAGGCCATACTCCAAAAATAATCTTTCAAATGTTTCATCTTCTTGTTCTATTTTTATAATAATTCAATAACATTAAAATTCGACAGTAGCCGACAGTTTCCACGAACGTCCCGGCATGGGATAATACTTGATCACTTCATACTGTTTATTCGTCAGATTCAGCAAATCGGCTTGCAAAAACAGGCTCCATCCCTTGAAAGAGAACTTCCTTGTCAGGCTTGCCGAATGCTCCAGATAGCCGTCAATCTTGTTTTCGGGCAAGTTTTGTGAGAGGTAATAACGCTTGCCCACTCCTATCAGCGTGTACCCCACCGAACACCACGGCAATTCCAACACCGCCGAAGCGTTACCGGTATGCTGGGGAGTATAGGGCAACTGGTCTTTATAACTCTTGCTCTTCGGATCGGACAAGTCGATGGCACGTTGCCAGCTATAACTGCCGTTGACGTTCAGTTTCACATCCGATGTCAGGTTCCAGCGCGAAGCAAGCGTCACGTCCAGTCCCGACGCATTGGCTTTTCCAAAGTTCGCCATCTTCCATACATACGTGGTAGGAAATGCAACGATTTTATCTTTCACCCGATGAAAATAACCGTCGGCTGTCAACGACAGACTGGCCAGCCAGCTGTTGGGCGAAGTGCTCCAGGTGATGCCTACATTCAGTTCGTCGGCTATCTCCGGCTTCAGCGAACGGTTTCCCATACGATAATAATAAAGGTCGTTGAATGTCGGTGTGCGGAAAGTATTCTTATACATAAGACGGATATAGAATTCCTCTTCCCAAGGACGGTAATTGATCGAAAATACAGGAGACAACCGCTTCAGGTCATCCGGCTTAGAGCCCAACTCCACATGTTCGGTAATCCAGGTTCCGACCAAAGCGGCATCCAACCTGACACGTTCCCATTGGTACTGTGCCCTTAAAGCAGTGATCGACGAAAAACGCAACGGAAAAGGACAGTCGGGCAACGTACTGTCAAGAGTATTAAAAGCAATATCCTGTGCCAACGAAAAACTGAGTCCAGGCAACGGACGATAACGCAACGTCCCGGAACCGTAGTACTCCTGTTGCGTATAATAATCGGTGACTACGCCGTCTACATAATCAGCTCCCTCATCCCGATATTTGTCCCACGAATAGTTATACTTGGCCTGTGCCTGCAAGGCCCATTGGTCAGAAAAGTGCTTCCGATAGCGCAGCTGTGCAAATCCGTTTTTGTCCCAAAGACGTTCGTCCGTAGCCGGATTGTATAAAATGATCGATCCAGGCAAGCCACGTCTCGACTGATAATAATATCCCTTCACATCCAGTTCCCCATCGTCTTTAAACGTATGATACAGCGTCGCCTCGCCTTGCCACGACTCCACGTCCGAATTGGTCCGTTTTTCTTTCGTCACATACTTCCCGTTCACCAGCGTAAACGGATAATTGCCGTCGGCACGCATATAGCCGGCATCTACCGAGAGGCGTGTACGTCCGCCCAGCTTCTGCCACCATCTGACAGAAGGCGCTACATATCCGAACGAACCGCCCCTGACACGTGCCAGAAAAGCAGATGTACGATCTCCTTCGAAGTGAGGTTTTTCCGTTTCGATGTTCAGTACGCCGGCCGACGCATACAGACGGGCCGACTGCAACAGGTCTTCGCTCTGACCGATGGAAAGAGAAAGCATCGACACATTGTCCAGCGAAAAACGTCCGATGTCTATCTGTCCAGCCTGGCAGTTGCTGACTGCCACACCGTCGTAGCTGACAGCCGTATGGGCTGCACCCATGTTGCGGATAGAGACTGTCTTCAGTCCGCCTATACCACCGTAATCCTTTACGTCGGCACCGGCAAAACGGCGTACGGCATCCGCCACATTCTGTATGCCAAGCTGGCTGATGTCCTGTTTCGACATGGTCTGCACAGGCACAGCCGATGTCACCTTGTTGGGCATCCTACGGGCAGTCACCGTCACTTTCTCTATCTGATGCACCTTGCCGGCAATCGTATCTTCCTGCACTTCCTGTGCCACCATCCGGCAGGCCATCATGCAGCACAATACGATACAGCCCAATCGCATCTTCATACTCCACTTCATAAACAAACGGCAGAATCTTTTATTTCATTATTCTTGTGTGCACTGACTGCTTTCCTCGAACAGACAATTTTTCGACTTTGTTTTGCAGGTCTTCTGACTCGTTTCCTAATGTATCGCCTTCCCATTCTCTTTATTATCAGAAAAACAGTGGCATCCGAGTATGATACATTCCTCTTGAAACACACAGCAGCGGGACTGTCCGGGATTCACACCCGATTCCCTTTTCATCCACATCTCCGAACGGAGATTACGGAACAAAACAGCGGCAAATGTAGGAATTTATTTGAATATCCGCAATCAAAAACACACAAAAAGTATTGAATACCAACAAACAGCGTTCTGTCGGAAGTGGTTTGCTGAAACACAGTTGGCAACCGTGGCGCAGGTTACGTTTTATTGCTTTCGTATCGTGCTGAAAGCAAAATACAGCCGTGTGCCCCGGCGCCCCAAAGCCACCAGCATACACAACAGCGAACAGCAGGCACAAACCACAAATACCACTCCCGTGGACGAAAGGATATTACCGATGCCCACCAATGGCGAAACAATGCCTCCCGCTGCAAAACATACGGCACCTAAAAGAGCCGATGCCGTGCCCGAATTCTCGCGCTGACTCTCCATGGCCAAAGCTGTGCTAGAAGTAAACGTCATCCCCATGCTGAACAGCAGAACCAGCATCAGAGCCTCGTATACCCAAAAGCTACACTCCGACATTAACGCCCCGCACTGTAACACGGCTGCCACTACCATTCCGCAACAGCCAACCAGTGTACTGGTCTCCGAACGGCGAAACTTGACCGACAAGGCAGCCGCAACACCTATCGCAAGCGCATTGACTCCGAAACACAAGCTGAACGCAAATGCCGAAAAGCCATAATGCTGCTGCACGATGAAAGGCGACGAGGCGATGTTGGCAAACAGCACTCCCTGTGCGAAAGCCATCTGAAGCACATAGCACACGTAGCGCCTGTCGCACAACACGACTCCAAAACTGCGGAACGTATCACTCCATTTTTCAGCCGAACGGTTTTCACGCGGCAACGATTCCTTGAAACGTAAGCAGCAGGCCAATAACACCAGTCCCAGCCCGAACAGAATCCAGAAGATGCCCTGCCATCCTATCACATCGGTCAGCAGGCCACCCACAATCGGAGCCGCCACCGGCGCCACTCCGTTAATGGCCCCAATTACGGCCAGCATTTTGGCAAGTTCGCGTCCGGAATATTTGTCCGTTGCCACCGAACGCGATATGACGATACCACCCGCACCGGCTATGCCCTGTAACAGACGGAACGCCACAAACTGCTCTATGCTCTGCGAAAACAGGCACAACAGCGTCGATGCAATAAACAGCCACATGGCCACCAGCAAGGGTAACCGCCGACCGTACCGGTCGCTCAGCGGCCCGAAGAATATCTGTCCCACTGCCAGACCTATCATACTGGTTGTCAGTCCTAACTGAACCATCGAAGAAGTTGTGGAAAAATACTCGCCCATCGAAGGCAAACTGGGCAGATACATATCCGTCACAAAGGGGCCAAATGCCGTCAGCATGCCCAGCAATATCAGCAAAAAAACTTTAGAATTTTCTTTAATCATCATTTATTCTTTCTTTAAAGCGGTGCAAAGTTACAAGGAATCTGTCCAGTTTATACAGATATCGACCTTGCGTCTTGCTCTTTTTCGAAAAGATTTTCAGACCTTAACACACAGTCCTCCCTACCCCTTATTTTTTCCCAGTTAGGAAAAAATTCCTCTCTAGTTAGAAAAAAATATTTTCCTAACTAGGGAAAAAAGAAAGCCTGACTACCGTCAGGCTTTAGTCTTTAAACTCATAATACAACAGCACCGGATTGGAATCGCTCTCCAAACTCCTTATCAATTCTTTATTGACAACTTTATCAGACAACTGACCGGACTCGAAAAGTCTTTTCAACTCTGCCAATTGCTCCGTATTATAAAAGTAAAACACACCATCGGCATCCGCGCACAAGTACCCGGGAAGCGTAACGCCGTTTTGCTTGTTTCCTGCAAAAAAGATATCGTCTTTCTGTGTCTGGAAAATAGAAGTCTGACCACTTTTCAGATGATGGCGTACTTTAAGAAGCGATCCTCCATAACAATTAAACCAAAGATAGCCCTGATGAACATAGAAATTGCAAAAGCCCCAATAGACCTTCTTCTGTGTCAGGTGCATATACTGCTGCATCATTTTCTTGGTGAGCGCAACGGGGTCGCCAGACGAATGCAAATTGCTGTCCTTGAGCAGGTCGTCGCGTTTGATCACTTTTTCCCCATGAATAGCCAAAACAGGATATACTTCCCCTTCACTAATGGCCATAACGGTATCCATCAGCGCCGTACAGAACCAAAGTTCATCCCCGACACGAGTAAAAGGGGTGCCAAAATTCAGAAATTCATTTTGCCAACCTTGATTATAGGAATCATAATCCAGCAGGCTGGCAGTCATTTTGCCAGCTTGCAACAGATCTATCTGGTGCAGCAGATAATAAGGAGTATCGCCCTGTGCAGGCCAATGGCTCGACTGGTAAGCATAAAGAAAATCTGACTGATACGCTATATCGGCATAAAACGGTGGGCCGCCTAAGGATATTTCATCCTCAAAAGTACCTGTCAACAAATCATATCTCAATATCTTGTTGCGTGATGAGTCGTACAGATACAGTTTCTTCTTTTCCTCGTCAACAGTAAAGTCTCTGCAACCGGCATATTCACCGGGAGCCGGACCATTGTTCCCGAATTTTCGGATAAAGGAACCGTCTTTCTTGAAAGCATATACTCCTTCCGTCCGACGATCCATTAAATATAACGTATCGTTCACAGGCACCATCTTGCTGATGCTCGACAGCAAAACGTCTTTGGTTTCCAAAGGTATCAGACGAACATCTTTGAACAGTTCGGAATACCTCCATTGTTCAGTGGAAACGCTATCCATATTGATGATATCTGCCTGTGAATGTACAAGCAAGGACCCTTGAGACTGACAGGCTACTACGGCAAAGCCCAATACAAAAGCTAAAAGAAAAAATAGATTCCGTTTCATTTACAATACCTCCTATAAGTTCAGTCATGTTTTTATTCGCTACTCTCTTTCACAAAGGAAAAGAAAAACGGTTAAAAAAGCAAGAAACTGAACCGAAAAGTCATATTGAAAATTCATTTTTTCTACAAATAGCAGTTGCGTTTCAGCAAAGGCTACACCGATAATAAAAAATCAAACAAAAATAAAATTTTATGCTCTTTATTTTATCGTAATAATCATACAACACTTCTTTATTATAGCGAATATGCCAATTTAAAGTGCCTATAAAACTCAAGGCATACTTCTGCATAATTGAATTTCGTTCCGTATCTTGGGAATTGTTTCACAGCGAGATATGTTTTCACTTGTTCTTTTGATAAATGCAATCCACCATTATATAAGGTTGCCCAATAAAGCAATTTCTCTTCGTCTGTGTTAAAGCGCATATCTGCTGTTTTTATACGAACCGTTTCAATGAAAAGCAATAAATATGCTATTTGACCATCCAAGTATGATAATCTTTGTATTCTATCATTCCTTTTCTCTCTTTCTGTCTTTCGGGAATTAGTGAATAATGACTTATTTCCGGCTTCCAATATTTCTGCAAAACGAGGTTTCATCTGAAAAGGGCCAATACTGAAATTTCCCCATCCCTTTTGCACATACATTATCTTCAGCATGCCAGTTTCCAGTTCGTCCCTTACTTGAGAGTATTGGGTGACTTCCGGTGCTACAATACTCATAGCCATTATAGCTTCTTCTTTAGTAAGTGCATTACACAACTTATCTCTTACCTGTCGGTCCAAAAAAGAGATTGCTTCTTTCGTTTCTTGAGGATAGACAGAAAAATAGCCTGATAAAACTATAGCACAAGTAAGTAGCATTAAATTTTCCAACGTTATCCAACAGAATGCATTTCCTGTTTTATCATACCAAGCATATATAGCACACTCTTTCCCAAATTTCTGATTATCAATCATTACATACGGATAATTGATATTCGAAATGAAATAATGGCGTTCAGACGGATCTATTATCTTATATACCCGATCATGATAAAATGAATTTTTAAAGAATGACTGATAATCTGTTCTTTCCTCAATTTCTTTCAGAGGTTCAATTTGCTGTTTTTTAAAATTGAAAGCTTCGTCAGGAGCCAAAATCTTCATGCCACCTTTACTGATATATACTTTCAATTCCCTACTCTCACCCAGATTCTGCTTGCTGCATACATTCAGTTCAGCCAAACAGGAACCATCATTAAAAACATACAGTTCACTTCTCCCGACACTGTCATTCGGCTGTAACGGAAGATTATAATCTACGTTATCTATAGAAATATGTGTAGGAGTCAATTTTGCGGCATGAGTCTTATTCAAACTTTTAAATATATATGGCTGACTAGTCCGACCAGAAGTTGCTTGTAGTGTATCTATCCTCATATCTCTCATATTGTTTCCAGAAGATATGATACCGTCAAGATATATAAAATCATGCCCCATCTGCTGATACGAAAAAGTATTCTTGTAAAACCACGTCTTCATGGTCTCCTTAGAAAAGAGATGCCATAAATACCAAGTGTTTCTTGGATCCTGTTCTGATTCACTCCAAATTGGATAATTAATCTCTTCATAAGGCCCATACAGTTTGTTCTCTACCTTCAGATAATGATCCTTCCCTTGGGTATAAGTAATGATACATTTGTCGTAACTGTCAAAGTCGATATAATAACATGTGATATCATCACAAGAAAATTTTTTCTCGCCATTCCAGACAAATGTTTTTTTATGGCTTAGCGTATCTTCTATGATACAGGCAAAAGACTGGTCTTGAAACTTAATACTGGCCACATATTCATCGCAGAAAATGACCTCATTCTCTTTCAATTCATAATGTACTTGACGTTCAATAGTACCGGCAAACACTGCTGAAACAAAGAATAACAAACTGATTGTTATTCCAACGGTAAACTCTATAGCCTTCATGTTCTTTATATTTATGAGATTCTTATTCTGCTTTCTAAAAATACTAATGCATGAAAAACTGAAACATTCAGTATATACCTACACTATGCTAACAAAAAATATTTAGCAATCTAAAAACATAACTACAAATTCTAAAGTCAAGACCACATCATATTCACAGAATTCAAAATTATAGAAAAATTAGAAAAAATCAAATAAAATAGAAAGAATTCACAAAAAATAGATTCCTATCAGTGAAGTTTCACCACAACCACCTAACAGCAAAGGACTTACGGTGAAACATACGAGAAAAGCAATCCGCTCCGTAAAATCGCGGTGAAACTAGCGGTGAACCATCACCTTTCACCATATCTTACTGTCATTCAACGACGAAAGAGAACGATGAAGGCGTGAAGGATAAATCGGGAAAAACAGTTCTCAACAGGGAGAAATGTCGGCTAAAGTCCATAGTTAGCGTCCGAAAGTTTCACTTTACGACCGTCAAGTGCCTCTTTACAAACAGAAACAACCATCCGCCCCCAAAGAAACAGGAAGTAATGCGATGACACACGACAAATAATGTCGGACAATCGGACAAGCAATGCCAGAGTGCCCAATAAGCAATGTCAGACTAGAACACAAGCATCGCTCGTGAGCCACACAAGTGTTGCTCGCGAGCCGTGCAAGTGTCGTTCGCGAGCCATGTAAGCACGGCAGAACACATCGGTTTCACACCCCACATACCGCTTACGGGGAAAATAAACCGCCGAAAGTTTCGCTATCTACGCATTTTTTACGTAGCTTTGTGAAATACTAATTGGTTCCTTAACTCTTTACAAGAAAAAACGATGTCAATATGGAGCAGGCTCATGGGATGGAAAAACGCCGGAGACACCAACAAGGTCGCCGGCAAGGAGGATGTGCCGCCACCCGATGAAGCCCCACGCTACACCATTGTCGATGTGGAAGTCGGAGTAAAAGACCGGAAAATACACGACATCGGAGCACTGCGGCACGACGGTGCTACCTTTCACAAAGCCTCGAAGAAGGAGTTGTTCGACTTCCTGCGTGGTACTGACTACATCTGCGGACACAACATCATCCACCACGACGCCCGATACCTGTTTGCCGACACCACCGACCGCCGTCCGCTGGTAGATACTCTCTACATGTCGCCCCTGCTGTTTCCCGAACGTCCTTACCACAGATTGGTGAAGGACGACAAATTAGTAAGCGACCAGATGAACAACCCGGTGAACGACTGCCTGAAAGCCCAGAACCTGCTGCAGGACGAGATAGCGCAATGGAACCTGCTGCCGGAAGGAAAACGCCAGATCTATGCATCGCTACTGAAAGGCCAAAAGGAGTTTGAGGGTTTTCTGCGCATGGTCGGAGCCCGACCGACGGAAAAGGACACGGCCGAAGCCATACGAAACTTGTACGAAGGAAAAATCTGCGGACATGCCGACCTGAACACCCTGATAGAAAAGTATCCGTGCGAACTGGCATACGCCCTGGCACTGATCGACACCACCGACCATCGCTCCATCACTCCGCCGTGGGTGCTCTACCAGTATCCGCTGGTGGAATACGTCATCCGCCTGTTGCGGCATACCCGCTGCAACGAAGGCTGTACGTACTGCAACAGCCAGTTGGACATATTCCGCAACCTGAAAAGCTTCTTCGGCTACGACCAGTTCCGCACCTACGAAGGCGAACCGCTGCAGGAACAGGCAGCCGATGCGGCAGTCAAAGGCAAATCGTTGCTGGCCATCTTCCCTACCGGCGGAGGCAAGTCGCTCACCTTTCAGCTGCCTGCCCTGATGGAAGGCCGCACTGTGCATGGGCTGACGGTCGTCATCTCGCCGCTTCAATCGCTGATGAAGGACCAGGTGGACAACCTCGACGAACGGGGCATTACCGACGCCGTAACCATCAACGGCCTGCTGGACCCCATCACAAGGGCACTGTGCATCCAGCGGGTGCTGGAAGGTGAAGTGTCGCTGCTGTACATCGCCCCCGAAATGCTTCGGTCGAAGACCATCGAAAAGATTCTGCTGGCACGCCACGTTGTCAGGTTCGTGATAGACGAAGCCCACTGTTTCTCGTCGTGGGGACAGGATTTCAGGGTGGACTATCTGTACATCGGCAAGTTCATCCGCAACTATCAGGAAAAGAAAGGCTGCAAGACGGCCATCCCCGTGTCCTGCTTCACGGCTACAGCCAAACAGAAGGTAGTGCAGGACATCTGCGACTACTTCAAGCAAACATTGGATTTGGACTTGCAGCTGTTTGCCTCGACGGCATCGAGAAAGAATCTGCGCTACTCCGTGATACATGCCGACACGAACGAGGACAAATACTCCAAACTGAGAAGTCTGGTAGCCGAGAATCCGTGTCCGACCATCGTCTATGTATCGCGCACCAAGCGCACCCGCGAACTGGCAGTCAGGCTGACCCGAGACGGTTATCAGGCCCTGCCCTTCAACGGCAAGATGGATGCCGACGAGAAAGTGGCCAATCAGGATGCCTTCATGAACGACCAGGTACGCATCATTGTGGCGACTTCGGCTTTCGGCATGGGAGTAGATAAGAAAGACGTAGGTCTGGTGGTGCATTACGACATCTCGGACTCGCTGGAGAACTACGTGCAGGAGGCTGGACGTGCCGGTCGCGACCCTCACCTCAATGCACGCTGCTACGTGCTGTATAGCGACAACGATCTGGACAAGCACTTCATTCTGCTGAACCAGACCAAACTGAGCATCAGCGAAATACAACAGGTATGGAAAGCGGTGAAAGACCTTACCCGCCAACGCATGAGGGTGTGCTGCTCGGCGTTGGAAATTGCCCGCAAGGCGGGATGGGACGACTCGGTATCGGACATCGAAACCCGGGTGCGGACGGCCCTGGCTGCTTTGGAACAGAGCGGATACTTGGTTAGAGGAAACAATGTGCCCCATGTTTACGCCACCGGCATCACGGTCAACAACATGGACGAAGCCCGACAGCGCATATCGGCTTCGGTACTGTTCGGCAGCAACGAAATAGAGAAAGCGGTCAGAATCATCAAATCGCTGATTTCGCAAAAACACATAGCCAAGGCACAGGATTCGGAAGCAGAATCGCGCATCGACTATCTGGCCGACATATTGGGGCTGAGCAAAGGCGAAGTGTTGTCAGCTGTAGAACGGATGCGGCAGGAAGGCATTCTGGCAGACAGCAAAGACATCTCGGCTTACCTGCTCGACGCCGGCAGTTCGGAACGAAGGTCAGGGCAGTTGCTCGAACGCTTTGCAAAGCTGGAAAGGTACATTCTGGACAACATACCCGACGCCACCTGGCGGATATCGTGCAAACAGCTGAACGACAATGCCATCAATGCAGGAATAGGCACATCCAGAGAGAAAGATATCCGAACCCTGCTTTATTTCCTCACCATCAAAGGTTATACCCGCAAGAAAGAAGACGCGGCACACAACCTGGAAATCAGTCTGCGGGTCGACAGGAAAGCATTGCTGAAGCGGTTCGAAAGGAGGTTGGAAATCAGCCGGTTCGCCATCGAATGGCTATACCGCCTGGCTGCCGAAGCCGGGAAAGAAGCTTCGGACGAACAGCAGGCCATCCAGTTCTCGGTGGTGGAACTGCTGAACAGCATCAAAGCCAACCCGCAGCCCCTCTTCAGCGGACTGGACGAACTGCAGTTAGAGGACGTAGAAGAAGCCTTGCTCTACCTGTCGAAAATCGGCGCGCTCAAGCTCGAAGGTGGCTTTCTGGTGCTCTACAACGCCATGGATATCAAAAGGCTCAAAGACAACAAGTCGAGATACAAGCAGGACGACTACCGGATGCTGAACGAATTTTACAAACAGAAGATACAGCAGGTACACATTGTAGGCGAATATGCCAACCTGATGGTGAAAGACTACAACGCCGCCCTGCAATACGTGCAGGACTATTTCCAGATGGACTACAAGAAGTTCATCGCTAAATACTTCAAAGGAGACAGAGCCGGCGAGATACAGCGCAACCTGACACCCGGCAAATACCGGCAACTGTTCGGCCAGTTGTCACAGCGGCAGAGGGATATCATCTCCGACCGAGACTCACGCTGCATCGTAGTGGCGGCAGGCCCCGGAAGCGGAAAGACACGGGTATTGGTTCACAAGCTGGCCTCGCTGCTGTTGCTCGAAGACGTCAAACACGAACAACTGCTGATGCTGACCTTCTCACGAGCAGCGGCAACGGAATTCAAGCAACGGCTGATGGAACTGATCGGCAACGCCGCCCACTTTGTCGAAATAAAGACCTTCCATTCCTATTGTTTCGACCTGTTGGGACGGATAGGCAATCTGGAAGAAGCCAAAAACGTAGTAGCCAAAGCTGCCGAAATGATAGAACAGAGTGAAGTGGAACCCAACCGAATCGGGAAAACGGTACTGGTGATAGACGAGGCACAGGACATGAGCGACGAAGAATATGCACTGGTGCGTGCCCTGATGGCCAATAACGAAGAAATGCGCGTCATTGCAGTGGGCGACGACGACCAGAACATCTACGAATTCCGCGGTTCGGACTCGGAATACATGTACCGCCTGACCAAGGAAAGCGGCAGTCGGTTTATCGAAATGACCGAGAACTACCGAAGCGCACGCCATCCGGTCCGTTTCGCCAACGAATTTGCCAAAGTCATCCGAAAAAGAATCAAAACTACCCCTATCCTCTCCATGCGAGAAGAAGACGGACGGGTGGAGGTGACGCACCACTACTCGGCCTATATGTATCAGCCACTCGTCGAAGACCTGATCAGCCACCGTGGAAACGGTACCACGTGTGTGCTGACCCAGACCAACGAAGAAGCCGTCACCCTGGTAGCCCTCCTGCGGAAACAGGGCATCAGCAGCAAACTGATACAGACGATGGACGGCTTCCGCTTCTGGAACATGGCCGAGATGAGATACTTCCTGAAGTACATCGACAAACAGGTAAAAACGCCCCTCATTCCCCAAGAAACATGGGACGAAGCCAAGCGCGCCACCTTTGCGACATACGAAAGAAGCCAAAGCCTGACATACGTGAAGCGGTGCGTGGAACTGTTCGAACAGACCAATCGGACAAAATACGTCAGCGATTTCAAGGAGTTTGTGTTTGAATCATCAGTCGAAGACTTTTGCGACGTGTCGGGTGCTGACGTTGTCGTATCGACCATCCACAAGGCAAAAGGACGTGAGTTTGACGGCGTCTACATGCTGATAGCCGACAACTTCCAGAAAGACGACCGGCTGATGCGGCGATATTATGTAGGCATGACCCGCGCCCGGAACCGGCTGTTTATCCACACCGACGGCGATTGCTTCAGCCAACTGCCTGCCGACCAGCACCTCACCGACTCACGCCAGTATAGCATGCCCGAAGAAATTGTGCTGCAACTCTCACACAAAGACGTTTTTCTGGGATACTTCAAAGACCTCAAACGGGAAGTGCTGGCACTGAGAAGCGGAGACAGCCTAAAGTACAAAGACTTTACGCTGTACGAAACATCAGGCAACAAGCCGGTAGCCCGATTGTCGACAAACATGCAAACAGTAATATCGGAATGGAACAAGAAAGGCTACGAAGTAAAGTCTGCCTCCGTCCGTTTCGTTGTGGCCTGGAAGCCCAAAGATGTCCCCAAAGAAGAACCGGAAACAGTTGTTCTGTTGCCCGAGCTGGTGTTGTCGCGAGGATGAACGTTGTTTCGTTCTTCCTTATAAATAAGCATTGCGTAAAAATCTTCAGTCCACTGCATAAAATGTAGTAAACGAAATAAAATGAAACTATTGAATATCAAAACCTTAAAAAGGATTTTCTATAAAAGCAAAACAGTAAATACCGACGTCAGGTATTATAAATTCATCGTAAAAGGGAATGATAAAGGAGGAGTACTGTACGCTCCCGACAGCTGGCCCTACCCTATCGCAAGAGACGGACAGGAAGTGAAAAACTGGGAATCGCTCGTCGTAGAATTAAGAGATGGGCAATACCGGCCTTTCCACATGTGTATAGGTGGAGCCAACATGGTCAACCAAGCTCTGAAGGATTTATTACAGTCGTACGTCACCTCTGCCAACGACATAGAGTTTCTACCTGTCAAGGCCATCAGTAAGGAATATGGCAATCAGATATATTACATCATGCACTTCAAAAAGATATTCGACGTAATAGATCCCCAAAACACCCTCTATGTAGAAGGAACAGATACGATTCTTAAACTAAGACTCGACTATAATAAGGTGAAATCACTAAATGTCTTCAACTCTCAACCCGTCATTAACGACATTATCGTATCGGATGAAGTCCGCAAAAGTATCCAAAAGAACAAACTTGACTTTGGATTAGAATTCATGCCAATATTTTGTGGGAAATAAAGGAAGAACAAACTTAACAGAATAAAAACAGAAACGCGGCTGCCTCAAGTTTCCTTGAAACAGTCGCGTTTCTTATTGTATAATGCGGGGCTTAGAAGTGTTATTTGACTTCCTCAAACATAATATATATTGATTATAAGTGATTTACAAATCTATGGTACAAATATGGATTGCTTTAATGAGTGTGCATTGAACGGGTAAGCATAGAAAGCATAAAAAGAACCTTCAACTTGCCGAAAGAAAGATTTATATTTATTTAACCATCCGTATTTTGCCCGATTTTCTTTAGCACTTGTTAGCCGTTTTTGCAGATGGTAGGCAGATGTTAGCCAAAACACCACAAAATAAGATTGTTGCTATCCTTACACCTATTTTTGACTTTCGTTTTTTATGGAAATACGTTATACCTTTGCAAAACAATCATAGACAATAATAGTTATGAAGCAAAGGCAACATACATTCCAATCACTGACAATAGAAGTGCTAACGGTGCTTCTGGCGTCCACAATATCATTCCCAGTGAGTGATGCTTTGGGGATGCAGCCAAGCATTCTCCCTTTTGTTATGGTAGCTTGTTATGTTGCTCTGAAACTCATTTACCATTTATGCCTCTCTCTGTCGGCACATATAATATCCCTTGCTTCTTTATTCCGTCACAAACCTACGCAATCATGCCGACAAACCAAAGATGATGCCGCTTTAGCAACAGCTATATCTGCGGTTGGCAATGATGATATTCAAATGAGACGGATGGAGTTATTTCATTATGAGTACCAGCATGAGGAACGACAGTATCTGCAGCAAAAAAAGAGAGAAGAAGATGAAAAACTACAAGCCATATTACAATACACCCGAAATACATTCAGGCAATTTGATTTTAGCGAAGAAGAAATCTTTCAAATCTGCGAAAGTGTCCGATACTTTGTCACCAATCAGCAAGCTCTACGTGTAAACATTCACATCAAGCGACGCGCTGCCGTTACCCAAATCTCACTAAAGAACTTTGCTTGGAATATTGCTTTCCAATACAACATCAGCCGGGATGTTACGGCGCAATTCGTTATGCAAACGTTCCATGAATGGTTTGCCAATTCAACCATTGATACAATCAGGAAGAATTTGCGCACAACGACTGGAAAGCATAAGATTAAAATAGACGAACACATCGTTTCTATTACCCATTATACATAAGTTTAATGCATAGGTAAAGGGGGCGATGATTTATCGACCCCTTATAAGTTTTCGGTTTTATAAAGCAGAAAACATTTTTGCAAGATAACAACTCGTTGGTTGTGCTTTCTCGAATAATTGTATTACCTTTGCATCCAGACAAGACAAGGTAATCTTTCAATGAATACAACGACAGATAAAATGCCTCGTATGGCTCTGGAAACCATAAGGCAGGAAACTGATGTGAAACAGGATAAAAAGGATTGGACGGAATACTCGCAGTTGATTGCCGCCGCCATGTCAAAACGGATGACGGAACTCGGCTTGACGCAACAGATGCTTGCCGAAAAGATGAACTGCACCCAGCAATACATATCCAAAGTGCTGAAAGGCAAAAAGAATATGTCATTGGAAACCATCTGCAAGATAGAAAACGCATTGGGCATTGAGATTATCAGAAGTCTGAACGATAATGAGTAACGCATAAAAGGCAGAACAGGAATATGTCTATACAAAGTGAAGCGGCATTGGAAGCCGGACTTATCGCCACGCTCCAGCAAATGGACTACGAATACGTCCAGATTGCCGAGGAAGAGAATCTTCAAGCCAATTTCAAGCGGCAGTTGGAGATACACAACCGTAAGCGGTTGGCAGAACATGGGCGTACCCAATTTACAGATGAGGAATTTGACAAGATACTCATCTACCTTGAGGGAGGCACACGCTTTGAAAAGGCGAAGAAGCTCCGCGACCTTTATCCGCTTGACACGGCGGACGGCAAACGCATCTGGGTGGAGTTCCTTAACCGTCAACAGTGGTGTCAGAACGAATTTCAGGTTTCCAACCAAATCACGGTGGAAGGCCGTAAGAAATGCCGTTACGATGTGACCATTCTTATAAACGGTCTGCCTTTGGTACAGATTGAATTGAAACGCCGGGGTGTAGAGCTGAGAGTAGCATACGACCAAATCCAACGCTATCATAAGACTTCATATCACGGCTTGTTTGATTACATCCAACTGTTCGTGATTTCCAACGGTGTCAACACACGCTATTTCGCCAACAATCCAAACGGAGGCTATAAGTTCACGTTCAATTGGACGGATGCAGCCAATGTGCCGTTCAATGAATTGGATAAATTTGCTGCTGCATTCTTGGAGAAATGTACGCTTGGCAAAATCATAGGCAAATACATTGTGCTGCATGAGGGCGACAAGTGTCTGATGGTGCTTCGCCCATACCAGTTCTATGCCGTGGAGAAGATATTGGATAAGGTGAAGAACTCCAACGACAACGGCTATATATGGCATACAACAGGAGCCGGAAAGACCTTAACTTCATTCAAGGCGGCACAGCTTGTTTCCGAACTGGACGATGTGGATAAGGTGATGTTTGTGGTTGACCGTCACGACCTTGACACCCAAACCCAATCGGAATATGAAGCCTTTGAACCGGGTGCAGTGGACGGCACGGACAACACGGACGAGTTGGTGAAACGGTTGCACAGCAATTCCAAGATAATCATTACGACTATCCAAAAGCTCAATGCCGCAGTCAGCAAGACGTGGTACAGCACCAAGATTGAAGTCATACGTCACTCCCGCATCGTGATGATATTCGATGAGTGCCACAGAAGCCACTTCGGGGAAAGTCACAAACGCATTATGAAGTTCTTTGACAACGCCCAAGTATTCGGTTTCACGGGTACGCCCATCTTCACGGAAAATGCCATTGACGGGCATACCACCAAAGAGATATTCGGCAACTGCCTGCACCAGTATCTTATCAAGGATGCCATAGCCGATGAAAACGTGCTGGGCTTCCTTGTGGAGTATTACCATGGGAACGAAGAAGTGGAAAAGGGCAATGCCAATCGCATGGAGGAAATAGCCAAATTCATCCTTAATAATTTCAATAAGTCAACCTTTGACGGGGAATTTGACGCACTGTTCGCTGTGCAATCCGTACCAATGCTTATCCGCTACTACAAGATATTCAAGTCTTTGAAGCCGAAAATCCGTATTGGCGCAGTCTTTACTTATGCAGCTAACAGCAGCCAGGACGATGAACAGACCGGAATGAACACAGGGCAATATGTCAGCGAAAGCACTGGAGAAGCGGACGAACTGCAAGCCATCATGGATGACTATAATGAAATGTTCGGCACAGCGTTCACGACTGAGAACTTCCGTGCTTATTACGATGACATCAACCTGCGCATGAAAAAGAAACGGGCGGACATGAAACCGCTTGACCTCTGCCTTGTCGTGGGTATGTTCTTGACGGGTTTTGACAGCAAGAAACTCAATACGCTCTATGTGGATAAGAACTTGGAGTATCACGGCTTGCTGCAAGCGTTCAGCCGAACCAACCGTGTGCTGAATGAGAAAAAGCGCTTTGGCAAGATTATATGCTTCCGCGATTTGAAAAGCAATGTCGATACGGCCATCAGGCTGTTCAGCAACTCCAATAATCCCGAAGATATAGTACGCCCTCCGTTTGAGGAAGTGAAAAAAGAATACCAGCAGTTGGCTTCGGACTTTTTGCAGAAATACCCAGAGCCAAACAGCATAGACCTGTTGCAGAGCGAAAAGGACAAGAAAAACTTTGTGCTGGCTTTCCGTGACATCATCCGCAAACATGCAGAAATTCAGATATACGAAGATTACAGCGATGATGCGGACGACCTTGGATTGACCGAACAGCAATTTAACGACTATAAGAGCAAATACCTTGACATTACGGTCGGGTTTATTGAGCCTCCAGCCTATCCTTCGGTTGCCGCCGAAGATCCGGTGTCATACGGTAATGAACAAGGATTGGAAGACATAGATTTCTGCCTTGAACTCCTGCATAGTGACATCATCAATGTGGCTTATATCCTCGAACTGATTGCCAACCTTGACCCGTACAGCCAGGACTATGCAGAGCGGCGCAAGAACATCATTGACACGATGATAAAGGATGCCGAAATGCGCAACAAGGCGAAACTCATTGACGGTTTCATCCAAAAGAACGTGGACGAGGATAAGGAAAACTTCTTGATGCAGCGTCAAAAGGCCGACGGTACAAGTGAATTGGAAGAACGCTTGAACAACTATATTTCGACAGAGCGTGAAAAGGCCGTAAACTCGTTGGCGTATGACGAAGGACTTTCTTCGGAAGTGCTTGACCATTATCTGAAAGAGTATGACTACCTGCAAAAAGAGCAGCCGGAAATCATACAAAAGGCTCTCAAAGAGAAGCACCTCGGACTGATTAAGACCCGAAAGGCTTTGACGAGGATAATGGATAGGTTGCGTAATATTATCAGGACATTTAGCTGGGAATAGGTATGGACAAGAATTTTAGTTTTCTAACAGAAAATTTTGAAAGCATAGCTGTACTTTTTACTGTTATTGTGGCCATTGTGTATGCAATAATAGAGGTCTTAACGAAAAAGCAAACAAAATCCGAATACCTGAAATCATTCGAGCAAACAATATCCAATTTGGCTTCAACCAATATGGAAACGCAATTGTCAGCCGCCATATTATTGCGCAGATATTTGAATATCAAAATGTGGTTTAAACCGTTTTTGCACGACGAGGCAGTGAATGTAATGTCATCTTTGCTAAAAACGCTACCGACGGGAATTTATCAAAAAACGTTGGGAGATGGATTGGCTTATGCGAAGGGGAAAGGATTGTCTGATAATGATATGCAGAAAACTAATTTACAGAATCTGTATTTGGGTAATAAACGACATCGTTTGCATTGTTTCCGGACAGATTTTTATATGGCAGATTTGTCTTATGCCCTATTAGAAAATATAGATGGTAAACAAATCATTTTTTATAATGCTATTTTGATGTGTGCCAATATCAAACATTGTGATTTTAGTAATGCTAATTTTGTTGGTGCAGATCTAACCAATGCTTATTTTAAAAATGTCACTTTAGTTGGTGCCAATTTTACTAATGCGATAAATATTCCTCTTGAAATAAAAGAAAAACTCGTAAACGGAATATTTCAAAGCGCTGCTCCTGTTACGACAAATCGCTCTACTAAGAATAAAACGATATTTTTTAGCATGCCAGGTATAATGACAAAAAAAGAAGAAATGATTACGAAATCATATAAGGATTTGTTGGAAGGACTTGGATTTGAGGTGTTTTATTATGGGAAAGATGATTATCCTCAATATGGTCAACTTAATTCTGTCCGGAAGAGAATTTTGTCTTCTTGCGGCATTATTGCTTTTGGTTTTAAACAAATTAGTATAATCAAAGGTATATATCGTTTAGGAACTGATGCAGAGGAAGCTATTGAAAATTTGTCTTTGTCGACTCCATGGAGTGAAATCGAAGTTGGCATGGCTTTAATGAGGGGATTGCCGATATTATTAGTTCATGATAAAGATGTGACGACTGGTATTTTTGATCATATGTTGAGTGAATATTTTATAGGTGAAATTCCTTCTGAATTTGATATCAGGAAAATAGGAACAAATAAAGTGTTTGAATCTTGGATTAAAAAAAATGAATGTCCGCAAACGTCCAAATTAGCAAAGTTTAAACAGACTATGAGATGCC
>OMCA01000466.1_pt1 | contig 23577 bp, 24 predicted proteins | sample 1673621 | NCBI WGS metagenome assembly OMCA01 (sample SAMEA103958117, study PRJEB25191) | human gut metagenome | biome: human-associated habitat [ENVO:00009003]; feature: intestine environment [ENVO:2100002]; material: feces | place: Germany | collected 2013/2015
CTATGATTTTGTATATAATGTTAAATTGTTGATATCAACCATTATATCTTTGCTTATTGGGCTTATTATTATTATTGTCATCTCTATTATAAGAGTCAAAAATAGCAATGACTCCTTGAATAAAAATTTAAAAAATTTTAAGGAGCGCGATCGATAATGAGAAAAATTAGTAAAATAGTTGTTATTTTGGTTATAATATTGATGGGGTTATTTGTTCATATAAAAAATTCAGATAAAGGCATATTTGCGGAAACAGATAGTGTTGAATTTAAAAATTTTGAATTTAAGATAGCAAAAATTCGTGATAGAGGCAAAATGAAAGTGGAACTTACGCTGAGTTGGGATACAAAAGAAGTAATCATTATTGAACAAATTACATCTAGAATTTCTGGTTTAGAACAAATATCGCAAAATATAGAATATCATCAATCTGATAATAAAGATTTGCAACATTATGAAATCAATTATACTATCCAAAATTGGCAAACTGGAACATTGGAATTGGAGATAAAATATAAAAATTTTGAAGAGATTAGCGAAGTGAATACTAAAAAGTTTTATATTCCTGGTGGCAAATGGTTAAAAGAAGAAGTGAGTTGGGGAGTATCATTGATATTTGGTTTTCTAACTACCGTTTGTGTGGGAATAGGTACTTTTATTATTATTGAAAATAGTAAAAAAGGTTATGATGATTCTGATAGTGATGAATAATTAAAGGAGGATGCAATTATGTTTTGGGCATATTTAGAGGATTTTTACGATGTTAAGATTATTCTTTCAAATAAAATTTCTATTAGTGATAAATTCATATATGCCAAAACGGATAAGAAAAATATAGTATTAAATATAGAACATGTAGAAATGAAAGAAGAGTATCAACATCTATATTTGAAAAGTAGTGAGGAATTAGAACCTCATATAGATACATATATTGAAATTTTAGATGTTGGCAGAGAATTTTTATATTTAGGTAAAATTACTAGATCACCATTTTTTGATAAAAAATATTATTTTGATGGTTGGTTGGGTTTTAAATATGATAAATCAAAAACAATTTTTAGAATTTGGTCACCTGTTGTAAAAGAAATAAATGTTATTGTCGAAAATGATACATATAAACTATATTATTTAAATCATGGTTTATGGGAAACGACCATTCCTCGTGATTTGGATGGTTGCAAATATTATTATGAATTTAGAATTAATGAAGAATTTGAAAAAACTTTAGATCCGTATGCAATTTCTAGCAATGCTAATCATGAATTTAACTATGTGATTGATAAAAATAAGACATACAAGATGAAATATGATTATTATCAAAACAATAATCTTTCTAAATTTGATAGTTGTATATATGAGTTAAATATTAGAGATGCAACAATAAAAACGAATGCTATAAATAAGGGAACATATGAGGCTTTAAGCCATTCTCTTCATCAAGATTATGGATTAGGTTATCTAAAAAATATACCAATCACACATATTCAATTCTTGCCAATATTTGCTTTTGGTGGTGTTGATGAGAATAACAAAGATTCTAAAGATGTCAATTTTAAGTATAATTGGGGATACAATCCCATGCAATATATGGTACCGAGTGGATTTTTTAGTACTCAACCCAATGATGCTTATCAACGAATAAATGAATTAAAGCAATTGATTGATACCATTCATTCAATTGGTTTTGGTGTGAATATGGATGTTGTTTTTAACCACGTTTTTGATAGTAATTGGTTTCCGTTAGAAAAATTGGTTCCTGGATATACTTTTAGGACAGATAAATTAGGTTTTTTAACTAATGCATCATGGTGTGGCAATGATCTTTGTACAAATCATCTTATGGTTAGAAAATTAATTGTGGATAGTATTGAGTTCTTTCAAACTTTTTACAAGATTGATGGATTTCGTTTTGACTTAATGGGATTAATTGATCTTGATACAATGAAGTTAATTGTCAATAAAACAAAAGTTATAAATTCTCAAACTATGATTTATGGCGAAGGTTGGAATATGGATGTTGATGTAGAGCCTAGTCAAAGATCCAATTTAGATAATGCCAATAAAATTCCTATGATTTCCTTTTTTAATGATTATTTTCGTAATAAATTAAGAGGAATTGATGCCAATAGTGGATATATAATGGGGGAGAGTTTATCAAAAAATGAAATCTTTAAATTAATAAAGGGTTACTATTATAATAATCGAAAATTTGTTATGGTCAATCAGTCTATTAATTATGTGGAATGCCATGATAATTATACTTTATATGATTTAATTAGAATGAAAAAACCACAGTATGCTTCAAATCAAATAATAGATTACATCAAATTATCATTAGGATTGGTTATTTTATCAGCAGGAATTCCTTTTATTCATGCGGGAGAAGAATTATTTAGGAGTAAAAATTTTATTGATAATTCATATAATGAAAGTGATGATATCAATGGAATTGATTGGTTTAGTTCTTTAAACGTAAGTGAAACCTTAAAAGATTTGCTGATTTTAAGAAGAAAAATGTTTGCTTTAACATGTTGTGAAGTAGTTGATATGGATAAATATATGAAATTAGATGCATCGTTTGCTTTACCACAAATTAGATTTTTGACTAAAAATGGTGAAGTATATCAAATGATTCTTTCTAATAATTATGAAAAACATACAAAGTTTTTAGCACCAGGAAGTATTTTGGTTTTTGATGGAACTAGAATTGTTGAAAAAGCCGTTCAAAGTTATACTATTGATAAACCAAGTATCACAATTTTTAAAAAATAATAAAAATGAAAGTAAGAGTATTAAAAAATAAGGAGTATTGAATAATGTTTTGTTTAAAATATATAGATCCAATTACAAATTGGCTAGGATTGGAAGAAATTCTTGGTGAAATATCAATTTGGTCTATTATGGTAAGATTTATCTTAGCTTTTTTGTGTTCAGGTTTAATCGGGATGGAAAGAGCTAGAAGAAGGCATGCGGCAGGTTTTAGAACATATATTTTAGTCTGTATTGGTTCAATGATTGCCATTTTTACCAATCAATATATTTTTGAAGTTTATGGTACAGGAGATGTTGGTAGATTAGGCGCTCAAGTCATAAGCGGTATTGGTTTTTTGGGAGCTGGTACAATTTTAGTTACTTCAAGAAGCCAAATCAAAGGGCTTACAACTGCAGCAGGTTTATGGGTTTCTGCTTGTATTGGTCTTGCTATTGGAATTGGTTTTTATACTGTTGCAATTATAGGCACCATTTTTGCTTTGATTGCCTTTGTTGCTTTACCTAAATTAGAAAAAATTCTTACTAAAGGTTCTAATACAATTGAACTTCACGTTGAACTTTATGCAAGAGAACATTTAAAAAGTTTGATAGATTATATTAGAGCACAAGGTGGAAAAATTAATTTGGTGGATTACAATAGTTCATACGCTAATTCGGGATTAAGTGTTTATACCATCAATATGGTTTCATGGGGTAAAAATCCAAGTTTAATAATCAAGGATATATTAAATTTAGATTATGTAAATTTTGTAGAAATATTGTTATAAGGAGTAATGAGATGAAATATAAAGCATTTGATCATGGTATAAATATTATTACACTTGAAAAGAATCATCAAAAAATGGCTATGACCTGTGCATGGGCAATGCAAGTTGACTATGATAAAATTTTATGTTTACTTGGTTCACAAAGTGTCACTGGTAACACAATTAAAAAAGGTGACTACATAGGTATTAGTGTTTTAGGAATTAGTCAAAAAGAAATTGCTGAGGCAATCGGTGATTGTCATAGTAATGAGGTGGATAAATTTGCAACTTATCATTTTGAAAATTATTTAGATGTAATGGTTTTAAAAGATTCACCCATTGTTTTGAAATGCAGAGTATCTGATGTTATTTCGCTTGAAGGAATTGAAGAAGATCATTTAATATATGCTCAAATTATATCTTCATTAGAACAAAAAAAAGAAAGATATTTGCATATGAGTGATTATGATGGGTAGTGGTTGTATTAAAAATTGCCAAAGTTTAAAAATGAACGCTACAATTAAATATAAAAAAAGTTAACTTCTATCTTACTTTGAAGAAGTTAACTTTTTTCTTTATTGTTCATTTCGATTGTATAATTGATCAATTTGAATAATGGCAAAATAGTTTTCGTCTATTTTCTTAATCTCGCTAATAATTAATTCTCTTAATTCTTTTTTTGTACAACTAAATTTTATAGGCATTGCTACATCAAAAACTAGATTAGTATGAGTTTCACCATATACCACTCTAAAATCATGGATTGATAAATCAGGACTAATATCCTTAACAATATGTAATATTTTTTCTTTTAATTCATTGGTTTGAGGATTTTTAATATCAACAGGATCCATATGAATAGTTAAATCAATGCCTAATTCATTTCTAAATTCTCTTTCAATATTATCAATAATATCGTGACTAGTTACAATATCTTCATCACTGGGTACCTCAGCATGAACAGTAGCAAAAGTGGTACAATTTCCATAATGATGAATAACTAAATCGTGAATGCCAATTATCCCAGAATGACTTAGGATTTTTTTAGTAATCGCATCAATTTCATCTTGACTAGGTTTAGTACCTATTAAAGGATTGACTGTTTCAAAAACCATCTTTAAGCCTGATATGGTAATGAAAATAGCAACAACAATTCCTAAAATACTATCTATTGGTTGCCAAGAAGTAAGTTTAAATAAGATTAAACCGATGATAACAGCAGCCGTTGATATGCAATCGTTTAAACTATCTTTAGAACTGGCAACAAGTGCCTCAGAGTTAATCGCTTTGGCCATTTTGCGATAAAAAATAGATTGCCAAAGTTTTATTAGTATGGAAATAATCATTACTATAATGACGATAATAGAAATATTTTGGGTAACATCTTGATGAATTAATTTAGTAATAGATTCTTTACCAAGACTAAAACCAATAATAAGTATGAAAAAAGAAATAATAAGACCTGTTATATATTCAATTCTTTCGTGTCCAAAAGGATGATCTTCATCAGCTGGAACACTAGATAACTTAAAGCCAATCAAAGTGATAACAGAAGAACCAGCATCGGTTAAATTATTTATTCCATCTGCAAGAATAGAAAGACTAGCGGTAAGAATACCAAGAATAATTTTCATACTACATAAAATTAAGTTACTTATAATACCTACAATTCCTGATAAAGTACCATATCTACTACGAACTTTGGAATCATGTATTTTTTGATAATCTTTAATAAATAATTTTACTAATAATTTTTGCATACTGACCTTCAATTATAATAAATGAATATTTTCTTGTGCTAATTTTTTTAATTCTTCTTCATCCCAAATTGATGATTGAACCTCACCAATATGTTGTTTTTTTAGAAAAAACATACATAGTCGTGATTGTCCAATTCCACCTCCTATTGTAAGGGGAATTGTTTTTTCAATGACACTTTTGACATAAGGATTTGTTAATTTAAAATCTTCGTTCTTTGCTTTTAATTGTTTAATAATAGATGTATCATCAACACGAATTCCCATAGAAGAAAGTTCAAAAGCATGACCTAAGACATCATACCATAATATAATATCACCATTTAGCAACCAATCATCATAATCGGCAGCACGACCATCATGAGGTTTGCCATCTTCTAAATTCCAACCTATTTGATAAATAAAAACAGCCTTATGTTGTTTGGTAATTTCATCTTCGCGTTCTTTTCTACTCAATGTTGGAAATTGTTTTTCTAATTCTTTTGTGGAAATGAAGAAAATTTCAGATGGAAGTTCTGTTGCTAATTCGGGATATCGATTAGCAACTTTGTAACTCAAAAGTTTTATTACATTGTAAATTGTTTGAACCGTCTTTTTTAAATAATCTAAGTTGCGTTCCTCTTGCGTAATTATTTTTTCCCAGTCCCATTGATCTACATATATAGAATGAAGATGATCCAGTTCTTCATCACGTCTAATAGCATTCATATCAGTATATAGACCACAACCTGTTTTAAAACCATATTTAGCAAGAGCCATTCTTTTCCATTTTGCTAAAGATTGTACAATTTCAACATTCTTTTTTAAATAAAGAACATCAAAATGAACTGGTCTTTCGAAGCCATTTAGATTATCATTTAATCCACTTTCGGGAACAACCATTAAAGGTGCTGATACTCTTATTAAATTTAAAGCTTCACTAAAATCTCTTTCAAAATTATCCTTAATAAATTTAATTGCAATTTCTGTTTCTAATAAATTTAATTTTGTTTGGTAATTAGCCATAATTTCACCTCTTATGTATCGATATTATATCATATTTTTATAAAGTTATGTCAATTTAGTGCATTCTTTTATCAAAATCCTTAAAATTATGATATAATAATTGAAATATACTTTTGCAAAACATAAAATGATTTTGCAATTTTAATCTAACAATAAACTAAATATAATATGTAGTAATGATTTCTAAACCAAATTTATAGAATAAAGGAGAACAAAATATGAAAACAGAAGATTTCAGCAAAGTAACACCACAGATTTTTGCACTAAGTCAATATTGTATGAGATGTGACCAGATTGACCCGAATCTTTATACAAAAAACGATGTTAAGCGTGGCTTGCGTGACCTTAACGGAAAAGGCGTTGTTGCTGGTCTTACCGAAATATCTGAGGTTTGTTCATCTTGCGTGATAGATGGTCAGACTGTTCCTTGTGATGGTAAGCTTTATTATAGAGGCGTAGATGTTGAGGATATAGTCAGAGGCTATATTCACGATGATAGATTCGGCTTTGAGGAAGTTGTCTATCTTTTGCTCTTTGGTTATTTGCCAAATAAAGATGAGCTTAGCGACTTTAATAAGCTTCTTGGTTCATATAGAAGCTTGCCAACCTCTTTTGTGCGTGATGTTATTCTTAAAGCTCCAAGCCCAGATATGATGAATGCTCTCGCAAGAAGTGTTTTAATGCTTTATTCTTATGATGAAAATGCTGATGATATATCTATTCCTAATGTTTTAAGACAGTGCTTACAGCTCATTGCACTTTTTCCACAGCTTTCGGTATATGGCTATCAGGCATCAAGCTATTATCATGATGGTCAGAGCCTTATTATTCATGCTCCGGACCCAAATCTTTCAACAGCAGAAAATATTCTTCATATGCTAAGACCAGACTCAAAGTATACTCATCTTGAGGCTAAGCTTCTTGATATGTCACTTGTTCTTCACGCAGAGCATGGTGGTGGTAATAACTCATCATTCACAACTCATGTTGTAACCTCATCAGGCACAGATACCTATTCAGCTATTTCGGCGGCATTGGGCTCACTGAAAGGCCCTAAGCATGGTGGTGCTAATATTAAGGTTGTCCGTATGTTTGAGGATATGAAGCGAAATATCAAGGATTATAGCGATGAAAAGGCTATCTGTGATTATCTCAGAGCTTTACTTCATAAGCAAGCTTTCGATAGAGCAGGTCTTATATATGGTATGGGGCACGCTGTATATTCACTTTCAGACCCTCGTGCAAGAGTTTTCAAGAAATTTGTTGAAAAGCTTGCTTATGAAAAGGGAAGAATGGACGAATTTCAGCTTTATTCTTCTGTTGAAAGGCTTGCACCGCTTATTATTTCTGAGGAAAGAAAAATCTATAAGGGTGTTTCTGCCAATGTTGACTTTTATAGTGGCTTTGTTTATAGTATGCTCGACCTTCCACCACAACTTTTCACACCTATTTTTGCAATAGCAAGAATAGCTGGTTGGAGTGCTCATAGAATCGAGGAGCTTGTCAACCAAAGCAAAATTATTCGTCCTGCATATAAAGCTATCCATGAAAGAATAGAATATAAAGAGCTTAATGAAAGATAATTATTATTTTATTTATAAAATATACACTAAAACAATTATACTATGATGCTACTTTTATGTATATAATATCGCTATATTTTCAGCTTTTAGATTGACAGTAAGATTTTGAGAGTGTATAATTATAGTTATAATATTTATTTTTTAGGAGGAAAAATATATGCAGTTCTGTAACCAATGTGGTGCTCAGATGAATGATGGTGCGAAGTTCTGCCCTAAGTGCGGTGCAACTATTGGCCAGCCACAAGCTCCACAATATTCTCAGCCCAATAATGACCAAAGCTTTAATGCTCCTGGCTTCAATCCTGCTCCCAATAATTATCAGCAACAAACACAGGTTCCACCACAGCAGCAGGTTTATGGACAAGTTCCACCACAACAACAGCAGCCACCAGTATATGGTCAAAACACACAGATTCCACCATATCAGGCACCTAAAACAGGTAACTTCTTTAAGGATATTTTAAATACACCTGATTATACAGCTCAGTATGATCCAGCTGATATAGCAAATAGCAAGGGCATTACTATTGCCAGCTATTTCTGGATTCTTTTCTGGCTTCCACTTGCAGTTAATAGCAACTCAAGATATGGCCGTTTCCACGCAAATCAGGCTCTTCTTATGTTGATTGCTTCTGCGGCTTGTGGCATTGTTAGTGGTATTCTTCAAGCAATCATTAATGCTATATTCCGTACAGAGATTACTTATTTTGGTATTGGCACAGGCGTTTATGCTACAAATGGTTTTGGCTTGTTCCTTTCTGGTTTGTTTGGTTTTATTCTTGCAATTCCGTCACTTGCTTTCCTTATTCTTGGCATTATCAATGCTGCTAATGGTAAGGCAAAGGAGCTTCCTATTATTGGTAAGTTCAGAATTATTAAATAAATTCTCTCTCTTTTAATAAAGAAAAGACTGTTGTAGCTTTGCAAATGAAATCCAAAAAATTTGCAAATAAAATGCAAAAAGCAATTTGAATATTTATGCGAGTTTAAATACTGCATAAACTATATTTAAAAATCATTTATGAAATAAAAAAACCGCTCTCAAAATAATTAAAATTGAGGGCGGTTTTTAAATTTGTAAGGTTTATGATTTTATTTTTATGTTTAGTTTATTATGTAGCTTTTAAATTTTTAGCATATCGGTGCGAATATATTTATCCTGATTATTGTAATGAATAATGCTCCAACCTGCATACTTTCCAGACTTGATAGAGCATACAACATTGAACTTATCGCCTTTATTGACATACGCACAAGGCTTAGTGTTGTTTGGCTTGCTATACAGTGGTACACCTAAGATAGTACCTTTTTTCCAAGTCGACAAGCCCACTCCGTTAATTCTACTATTTTGGATATAACCAGTAGTATTATCAGCGTGTATTTTAGACCAGCCGTCACCGTTATCAGCTATAAATTCTCCAACAGTTCCAATTTTAAGCGTTGTCAGCTTACGAGAGCTTCCTCCCATATCGTCAAAAACGGGCTGAGAGCGAAGGAATGAAGTCTTGTTAATAACCTTTACTTTATCACCGTTTTTTGTTTTAGTTGGTTTTTTAGTTATATAGTCTTTAAAAATCCAGTTCATATCAACACTTCCAGAAATTCCTGGCACACTACCACTTTCTGAATACTGCCAGATTGCACAATCGTAGCTTGGTGCAGACACGCCCCAGTTAGCAAGCCAAATGTCGTACTTGTTTATCAGCTTGTCTTTATGCAAATAATTGCATAGCCAATTTGGATTGCAATAGAGCATTGGACGATAGCCAGCAGATTTAATCTTATCACAGAAGGCAATAACAATACTTGTAAGAGTATCTTTGCCAAGATGAGTTTGTGAAGAATCTTCAATATCGAAAGCTACTGGCAAGTCAAGCTTGTAGCCCTTAATTGTTTTTAAGCAAAAATCAGCCTCACGCTGTGCCTCGGCAACGGACTGAGCATAGCTATAATGATATACACCGCACTTAACTCCTACTTTTTGAGCGTTTGTGATGTTCCTTGCGAATTTGTTGTCAACTTGATTCGGATTTTCAACACCGAAAGATGAACGAATCATAGCGTATCTTACGCCTGATTTATAGACCTTATACCAGTCGATATTTCCGTTCCAAGTCGATACATCAATCAATTTTTCTTTCACTGTAGATACCCCATTTCTTTGTAATAGTTCTGCTCATCAGATATTTCTGTAGATGTTATGCTGTCAATATCTTCATCAGATACATTCATGCACTCTTTGATAATTTGTTTTCTGATTGCGTCTGTCATTGTAAATTACCTCACTTTTATATTTTTTGTTTTTTCCATTCGCCATTGTGCTTAATATATAGTGTCATATCAATTATCCTTTTTTATTTGCTTATAGATTTGATTTGCATAAACACTTGCTCCAGCACAGAGAATACCTTGTGTAATTGCTGCAAAAATTGCGTTCCAGAGATCTTGTGTTGATACTATTTGAGTAACAGACAGCAAGTATATTGTAGATAAAATAATGCCGGCACAACCAAGTATAATAGGTATATACTTGTCAGGTATTATACACTTTTTAAGTGCTATACCAATCAAATATAATACTGGTACAAGTATCATTAGTTCTGGTTTAACAAATTCTACAAAATCCATCTAAAAATCCTCCTTAAGTTTACAAATCATACGGATATATCTTGTTGATAAGTTATACATTTTCGCAAGTTCAGAATATTTTTGTATATATAAAGAATCTTCACCACCAAAATACTTTGAAAGTTTGATGTAATTATCAATACCGATAACCTCAGCAATTTCACGCTGATTACCATATAAATCATCAATATTAATAATATCACTCATTTTTCAGCAAGCTATTCTCCCCAAACGGCAAGAATAGCAGAGAAATAAGGTTCAGGAACTTCTGCTGCAAGCTCGCTTCTTCCGTTGTCGCCGTTTATGTAAGCCTTGCGTGAAGGCAGACCGAGAGCAGTTTCTGTACCGTTATCCTCGATAAGTACACGCTGAGTTTTAACAGAAACGCTTTCTGTTGTAAGATTATCTACTGTAATAACATTTTTAATTTCCATAATAAAACCTCCAAAATTAAACTAAATATGTGCCTGTAACTGTTATCGACTTGCTTGCAAGAGATGAATCAGATTTAACCAATATGCCAGTACCATTTATACTTGCTGCACTTGCATTACTGCCGTTTATGTAAGCTGTTGCGGCAACAGCTCGTTTTGCGATAATTGGTAAGCCTGTAACTGTCAGAGATGTACCCGTTATATCACTTCCTGCCGTTATTGTAACCGTAATCATTATAGTGTTGCCATTATAAACATAGTCGGCATTTTTTATTGTAATTGTGCCATCTCCATCAAGGCTTGGAATCCATGTTCCAACCTCATCTATTTGTGGAGTATATGAGGTAATTTTCGTCCAATTACTCCAAGTACTGCTTGAACAGTTTCTCAGATATAAAGCTCCCTTGCCTGGTACAATAGCTATCTGTTCCATGAGGGTTGAAGCTACTGCGTGCATTACGAAAAGCTTGTATGTACTGCCTGTAACGGGTGCATTGGCTATGCTTGCACTTACAGAAGCACCAATATCATAAGTACCGTCTGTTGTAAAATTATTAAGGTCGGAATCAGCAGGAATAGTTGTAACTGCTCCTAAATATGGGACTTTAAGATTTTGCACTGCATCATAAGCCTTTGTTGCCCCTGTGCCACCAAGCGTAATTGGCTGTGTTCGACTTGATACTTCATCTATGCGATTGCTCGTTGATGCAACATCTGCAAGAGCCTTTTGTAACGCAGAGAAATCCTCAGTCTGTTCAACAACATCTGTTGAAAGCTTTGCATCAACAATGCAATTAAATCTCGCAGATGTAATGATTTCCTTACTTGTACCATAGACAGTAATTTCACACTCAAGAGTTGTTGCGACAGAAAGAATATCAGCAGTAAGTTCAGCAACAATCATGCTGTCAACGATAGAACAATCTTTAAGGGCAATAGTTTTGTTTGCCTTTTTGTCGCATACTGTGAGCGTAACACGCTCCTTGTTAAGCACAATAGGCTTGCTGTCAGCAGTAAGGACGATGTCAATATATCTTGATTTGTCATCATACTGTTTTGCAATGATTGTATTAGTGCTTTTTTGTGCATTGACATTGAGGGCCATTGCGTAATGTGGTATTTGCATAATATTTCCTCCATTTATGATTTAGTTTTCCAAGCTCCATTAGCTTTAATGAATATCTTCTTGGCTTTATGCCATTCGCCGTTTATTTTTACATAAACAGCCTTTGAATTTCTCCATTCCCCGCCCAATCTAAGCTTGAGATTATCAGTTGTTATAGACGGCAAAACCGTATAAATAACCTCATCAGACCATTCGGAATAAAGTCCAGAAGTCTCCTTTGCTCTGACGGCGTATTTCAATATACCACTCGCATCATAAACCGTAAAAGCCGTATAATTGCTTGGTGTAGTGGTTTTCGTTTGTGCAGTTGTAGGGTCAAGCTTTGCCCAGGATGTCCACGATTTACCTCCGTCAGAGCTATACCTTACCCTTACCTCGTAATATGAGGTCGTTCCTGACCAGGTAATTGTTATCGGGTCGGTACGCTTGCCTGAGGCAGATAAAAGCTTAAGATTCTGAGGCACAGCAGGGGCTGATGCACAAGTATATTTGACACTGCCACTTGTCGAGGTAAGTCCACGGGAATTTGTCGCACGAACACGGAAATATATTACACTGCCGTTCGTGTAGCCATTTGCGGACGGTGTAAAGCTTACCGATTTAGCTGTTGTAGTTGAGATAGTCTTCCAAGACATATTGTCACTGCTGTGTTGATAGGTGTACTTTCCTGCTCCGCTGTCGCCCCATGAACACGAGGCACTTATAGTCAAAGTCCGAGTGCTTAAACCCGAACTTGAACTAAGAGTTGTCTTTACCTTGCTCGGAGCAGTGCCTGCGGGTACTGCAAGTGTGCGGCTTCCGCTTGACACGCTCGCAGAAATCTGTGATGAGTAGAATTTAATACTTGCTGAAACGGTATGTGCTGATGTAACGCCTGTCACCGAATACCACCCTGTACTTGAGGGCAGATACTTTACCAATGGTGAAGACCACTGTGAAGGTGATGCATCTTTAATCGTTACACTATTTGCGATAGTTTTTCCAGCAAGTGTGACAGTGCATTTGAGGTTATAGCCGAAATAACTTCCTCCCGTAATCGGTGCAGTACTTATCTTAAAGCGATAATATACGGTAGAACCACTTCGTTTTGTTTCTGTCAAAACAGTAAATTTAATCGAAGGAGTTGTCGGCAAGGTATAAGTTGTTTGTAGGTCAGCCATATAATCACCCCTTAATATTGAACATAAATATCGCCGTTATTGCCAACTGTTGTACTTGGCTCTGCTGTTCCGTAACGAATAGGCTTGTTGCTGAGATTTGCGTAATTGCTGTAATATGAGCCATGCTGACCGTCAAGCAGGTCGGAATCGAGCTTAGAGCCTGAACCGCCTACAATAAGAAGCTTTGAAAGAATTTCAGCTGAACTTATGTCAGCTTTGCCTGCAATTTTTGATGACTCACGCTTATCTATGATAGATTTTACGGTTGTAGAATTTGCAGAAATAGTAACTTGTGCAAGAGCTATTTCATAAATATCTCCTCCTTCTGTGAGTGCTGTCCCCGACTTATATACGGCTGTAATATTCCTTGCCTCGCTTCCTAAGTCGAGCCTTAATACAACGGTATCTGTATGTTCAGAAGTGCCTGAAGCTATTGCAAGCGTTTTTGCAGAATCGAGCTTGTACCAATAACCGTTGATAATAGCTATTCCAGGGCTTACTGATAATCCATTTGAGGTTGCAGTTACTTCTAAACCATCAATCGTTCCATTTCCAAAAAATGTATGAAATACTTCTGCCATATCCGCTGCATCATAATATCTTTCATCACTCGTAGTACTATTAAAAAACTTTGATTTTTCTGCCATTTTATTACTCCTTTCAGCGTACTGTTGGCTTGATTTTCTTGATTACTCTCGACAGCCGTTCGGGAGCAGTTCCGAGTGTAACCGTTATTTTTGAGCTGTCAGCCTCATAGCTTTCAGAAACCTCCATAATGCGTGAATCTTGCATAAGCCCGATTTCTCTGTCGCTTACGGTTACCAAATCGCCTAAATCCCACTGCTCAAGATACCTGAAAGAACCGCCTTGCGAAATTTCTGCTGTGAGTGTTTCGGTCAGCTTATATTCCTTGAGTTTGTGCTTACCTTCGGCAGACAGCGAAATAGCCGTTTCTGTTTCGGCAATTTCAAGACTTCCGCAATCCTCAAACACCTCAAAGCGATTTAAGTCTGTTGGTGTAGAAGAATTATTCGTAACTGCAAGATATAGTCGGTTAAAGTCCTCTCCGATTCCGCCACAATAGGCAAGATTTTTGTAGCCGGACTTATCATAGGTATAAGTCAGACTGTCAATACTCTCATAGTCCCTCGAAAGAATAACTCTGCTGTTGTCGCTCTGATTGACCGAACGGTCAACACCTTCCATATAATCAAAAACAAGTATTCGATTTTTCAAGTCAATGTAAATTTCCCAGCCACAGTCGCAATATTCGGAAACAGACTGCAAGATTTCGTTGAGAGCATCATATCTTGCAAGCCAGTTGGTTTGTAATCCTCTGCCTTTTGTTACAGCTATGTGAATATCTGTTCTGCGGTTTGTATCAAGTGCGTAGTAGGACGGTCGGGAAGTATCCGAGCCAAGACAAGCTCCTGCAAAAATCTTTATAATAGTTTCAGCAGGAAGCGTCTTGTTTGAAGATGTCGCACTTGGCAAAGCAAGATAACCGCCATTTTTTGAGTTTGTACTCGGTATTATTACACGCTGTGCAGTAAAGCCGTCTAAGGTCTGACCTGTTACAGTTGTCGTTATTCCATTCACATCGACTGTTTTTGTAACTGCTCTGATTATTCCCGCACGATGACCGTCATTGCCGAGCATGATTAAATTCCCAGCCGAGATATTTTTTTGACTGCCGATTATGTGCAGTTCAAAAGAGCCTACACCTTGCCACGAACGGGTAAGCTGTAGGCTTGTATATAGGTCAACCTCATTCAAAAGCTGTAAATCTGGCGATAAGATTTTAATACTTGGTATGTCCATTTTATCCTCCTAAATTCCCGAATAAAATTCGCTGTAAGCTATCTTAACCGCTGTTTTTTGGCTATCATCTCCGCTATCATAGCTTATGATATTTTCGCCTGGCTGCAGTTCCCAAAAGACCGATGCAGGGTCGATATATTGAAAAGCGTCCTTTGCAGCTTTGCCTGTTTCTGCGATTCTTACGCTCTTACTGCCTCGTGTTGTTACAATTACAAGTCTTTGCGTTTCGCTCAGAGCTTGTTTAACAGCTATATACTGACCTGTTGTTTTATTTGTTATCTTTGGCTTAGTTGCCGAGCCATAAATAGTTATTGTAACAGGAGCAGGCACAGAGCCTTGATAATCAATTGTGATTTCACTTTTCAGACTTGCAAACTTAATTGGAAAAGAAAACGGAAGCTTGAAACCTGCACCCTTGATATAGCCGATTTCCTCACTTTTTCCTGATATGCTCCGCCAATATGGTGACGGACACCAAAATCTTATTTCAGCCTTGTTGTAATTGCGTATGCGTTCGGTAAAATCAGGCGGAAGTCGGGGAATAGCCTGTGTGCGAACATGAATGTAATCGTTGCGATAATAGAGCCAACCGAGCTTACTTGTTGGTGTAAGTTTGCGTATAAGCTCATACCGCTGTGCGTACATATCCTGACGGTCATTTCCGTGAACATAGACGGTGCAGGGAATTTCTCTTGGTTCAATGCGTATTCCCTGCATATATGCACCATCCATACCAGGAATAGTACTTGAAATAATGCTTGCCTCCACACCACCTACGCCTGTAACACTTGAGAGAATATAAGGCTCTGCTGTAGCCAAATAAACATATGTAGACGGATTGGAATAACTGCCATCAGGCGGAACATAAATCATTTTTTGCGTTTTAACCACCTCCTCAAAGATAAAAAGTGCAAAAAAATAAGACCTTAAACAGTCTTTAATACTTGTTTATAGATTGATTAAATGCCACTTGAAATTTGTTTTGCTAAAGCCTGATTCGTCCTATCAAGCTGACGGCGTGTTTCAACAGGGCTTTCAACCGGCTTATTGAAATTAACTGTTTGCTGTACTGTAACCGATTTTGAAGCGGTCTGTTTTTGAAAAGCTTGTGGAGAATTTTGGCTTGCCCAGAACCTATCCGCCGAGGCATTAGCGGTATTCGCCATTCGTCTTTGATAAGCCTCAATCTTCCCAAAAATCCCGTCAACATATGCCTCTATATTATCCATCTTGGCTTTCATGCCGTTATAGAGTGCATCACCAACTGTATTTCCAGCAATCTCATAATCAGACGCATAGGATTTTATCAGACTTATAATCTGTTTTTGCGTACTATCCGCAATAAACTTCTGTGCCTGAGCCTTGAGCGAAAATGAATCCGTCAGCTTATCATACTTTTCGCCGACCTCATCAAGTTTCTTTTTCAAGCGTTCCTGAGTCGCCTGAGATTGTCCCTTGACTGCTTCAATTCTGCCCTCAAGGACTTTCTTTTGAGCTTGACGCTGTTCCTCGGCAAGTCGTTCGGCTTCCTCCTTGTCAAGACGATTAAGTTCTTTTTGTAGCTGTGTACGGTTGTAATCGTCCTTTTCATAAGCTAATTGAAGTTCGGTTTGTTGACGCTTATTTTCGTATTCCTGTCGCTTATTCTCACTTTCTTGTTTATTCGCAAGCTCATCAAGTGCGTCAATTTCACCTTGGATAGCTTCAACTGTTTTATCCTCCCAGTTCTGCCAGCTTTCGATTGAATCATTGATTCTGTCCTCCTCAAGTTTTCGCTGTTCCTCATATTTTTCTTTCAAAGCTTCTGTAACAGCGTCGGCGAGTGTGTTTATACTGCTGATTTCTTCATCTTTAAGCGATTTTTTGAGATTGTATATTTTAATCTCAAGCTCCATACGCTCCTCGGCGGTCATCTTATATTTTTGCCTTATTTGCTCAAGCTGTCTTAGCTCCTGCTGAGAATTCATCTTTCCAAGAGATTTTTTATTTTCAATACCTTTATATGCTGCTTGTAAAGCTTTTGTATTAGCAGCCTCTTCGTCAGCCTGCATTTGTTTTTTGGCATTATATAAACGCTTTTCCATATCCATCTGCTCATCAGCATTTTTGCTGTATTTATTATTTATGCGAACAAGCCAGTTGTATTCCTGCTGAGAATTAAGCTGACCGATAGCCTTTTTATGCTCAAGCTGTTTGAGTTCATTCGCAAGAGCTTTATTACTGTTATCAGAACCACCGCCAGATTTGCCATAAGTATCAACATCAAGATTTTCCATAGCTTTAATACGAGCCTGGGCTTGCTTTCTTTTTTCTTGAATTTCAGCTTTATTTTTTAATTGTTTCTCTTTAGTTGAATTCAAAGATTCAGTCATAAAATCCGAAATAGCAGAAAAGCCCTTAATTTGATTGAGATTTTTATAAGCCGCTATCTGTAATTCAACACTTTTTATAACACCATCAGCTTCTTCTTCACTCGCCTGAAGATTAGCTATTGTACGCTGTTGAGTAAGGATATAATCATTTTTCTTTGCCTCGAAAAGTTGTTTGAATACATCAGCTTGTTCCTTACCGAGCTGACCTTCTTTAGCCATAGCTGCGGCAACCTCGGGATATTTATCAATAAGGCTTATCATCGTATCAATATCAAGCTGTTTGCCCTCGTTGAGTGTTTGATATGCAGAGGCAAGGCTTTTAACCTCGCTTGCTATTGATGACCAGTCAACACTGTCGCTGTCAATTTGAAGTTGAGCATTTTTATAGATTTCAAGCTCCGCATTAATCTGAGCAAGGTCTTTTTTTACTTTATCTTTATCTTTTGAACTTTCCATTTCAAGTTCAAGCTCTTTCTTTTTTGCTGTCAGTTTGTCGATAAGTGCCTGCTGTTCTTCCTCATAAGCTTCCTTGATTTTTTCGCCGTTTTTGAGAGTTAAATCGCCAGTCTCGCTGATATATTTTGCCAAATCTGGATATTGCTTACAAAGGCTTTGCAGTGTACTTGCATCAAGCTCTCCACCCTCGCTAACAGTCTTATAAGCGGAAGAAAGGCTTTTAATCTCGCTTGCTATTGATGACCAGTCAAAAGAGGCTGAGTTTTCATTAAGTTCTGTAAGTTCGCTGTTATATATTGCAAGTTCGGCATTAATTTCGCTTATACGGTCTTTAATCTGCTTCTGTTCCTCCCTGAATATAGACATTCCTGCATAAGAGTTTGATTGTTTTTCAAGCTCCCTTTTTTCTTCTTCAAGGGTAGAAATCAGAGATTTCTTTTGACTTTCAAACACTTCCTTTATTTTCTCACCGTTTTTAAGTGTGAGGTCGCCTGTTTGGTTGACATATTCAGCGAGTTCAGGATATTTTTCTATAAGCTGACTAAGACTGTCGGCATTAAGCTTTTCGCCACTACTGACAGTTTGATATGCTGATGATAAATCGGACATAGCATTAGAATATCCCTCAACTTTATCAATACTATTGCTCATAGTATCGTTTATTGTTTCAAAAAAATTCTTGCTCTCTTCGCCACCGTTTTTTGATATTTCTTTTTGTTTTTCGTATTCAGCAATTGTAGACAAATAATCATTTAATTCATTCTTCTCTTTTTCAGCAGCTTCATTAATACTTTTGTTTAATATATCCAAATCCGACTGAACATCGATACCTTTTTCTTTTCCTAATTGTTCGATTTCTTTTTTTAGTTCTTTTAATTTTGATAGAGCTTCCTCATTACTGATTTTTATCTTTACTTCTTCTCCAGGAAGTCCAATAACAGGAAAATCATTTCCAAATTTTTCTACTATTAACTCTGTTACCTCTTTTGACCTGTATTTGGTATTTAGATTATTTAAATCGTATAGCAAGCCTGTTGTTGCAATCGTTGGTACAGGCTTACTTGCTGAAGCAATGCTATATTCAGTGGTTTCCTGCAATTTTTTTTCAGCATTATTATAAGCACTTTCGTTTTCAAGAAGATATTGGTCAGCTTTTTCTTTTGCCAGCTTTTTAATTTCTTCTCTTTGTTCCGACAGACTGCCTGACACAAGGTCTATTGATTTGGCTTCTTCACCATATTTTTCAACAAGTTTTTTTTGTAAATCCAACAAATTGCTTTTTATTTCAATTTCTTCGCCATGAGATAAAGTAGCCATATCAAGTTTAGTTTTCAGAGATGTGTACTCATTTGATAAATTGTTTAATTCCTCACGGGAGGACTTAGATTCTTCTGCCGCTTCTGCTGCTTTCTGACGAGCCTCTTCCTCCGCTTGCTGAACCTTTTGTATTTCATTTATAACAAGACTTGCAACAACTCCAATACCTGCTACAATAGCAGTACCCCAAGCAAGTGGTGCAGAAGCTCCTGCTGTCATTGCCTGTTTAGCAGCATTTACCTGTGTTATAATCTCGCCTATACCATCAACAGCGTCAGGAGCAATAGAATTAAATGTTCTGAGGGAAGTTGTCGCAAGATTAATACCGCCTGCAAAATTCTTTCCTGCCTGCTTGTTATCAAGTGCTTCATTCAGCTTGTCTTGCTTAACCTGTGCACTTTGAGCGGCACTGCTTTGTTTTTGATATGCTGTTACAGTTTTCTTTACAGCATTGTCCTGCTTTTCGTAAACGGAATCAAATTGAGCCTCAAGCGTTTTTATTTTATTGACTTGATTATCCATTGCAGATGTTATTTTATCTACAGATGAATAATCACCTCGCTTTTCCGCTCTATACCTTGCGTCAGAAAGTTCTTGATATTTTTTGCGTTCTGTATCAAGTTTACTTGCAATAACTTCAAGTTCATTTTGGTATTTTCTTAAACTCGAAACATCTTGAAAACACGCTGAAATAATATGATCCGCATCTTTACCTGTTATCTTTAGCTTTTCAAGAACTCCTTGTATGTATACTATCGTGTCCTCGTATGACTGAGCTTTAAGCATTGTGCTATTGTCAACTACTGTGGGTGTATTTAGACCAGAAAGTTTATTGATTTCATTCTCAATATCCTTAGTTTTTTGAACAGTAGCTACAGTTTTAGCAACATAAGCATCCAGCTTTGCTAAAACCTTATCATATTGTTCCTCAAGCTGTGTAAGTGCGTCACTGTAGTTTTCTACTGCTCCACTATCCATATTATCTCCAACATTCAAGGCTTGTATTTTGGTTCTGCATTCATCTATCTTCAAAGCAATTTCTTCTAATGCAACACGATATTTTTTTGCTCCTGTAATATTTCCGAAACCTGTATTAAGTGTATCAACCATTTCTTGTCCTGTTATACCCATCTTTTCGAGAGAGCCTTTTATATAACTAAGTGTTTCGTAGTCAATTTGTGGCTTTATAACCTTAGAAGCAATGTTATCAAGTGTTTCGGTTATTTCCTCTGCATTTTCTCTTGCCTGCTGAGTTTCAAGAACTATCTCAGCAACAATTTTACCAGCGTCTATTTCATCTGCCATTTAATCATCTCCGTTTATTAAAAATAAGCAAATTAAAAGCACTTAATTACATAACTGTAATTGAAGTGCTTTTATCAATAATCACCGTAGCCATATATAAATTGATTCTGTATAACTGCAAGTATCATCAAGAAATTCATTATAATCGATATTATGATAAGATGTAATACCACCAAGAATATCATCATTTGTATTGTAATAACGGCTTTCTGTTAATCTTTTCATAATAATTTTACCATTTCCTGATTTAAAGTTTTTATCAAAAGCAGGAATAGTTGCATCTAAAATTGAATTTACGTCTGTGTTGTGCTTTAAATTTGACAATTCAATAAGCTTAAAATCGTTTTGAACAGAAACAGATATACAAATATCATCATAATCGTTAAAATAAATATAAGATTCACCCGTTGTATCAGAATTAATTGTATAGGCATTAGAAAATCCATTTTGCTGTAATGAGTTTAAAATCTGATTGGCGATTTGTTTTTCTGTTTCCGCATAATTTCTATCCTGTACTTTTTCTTGTAGTATAGGCGGAACAGTAATTAGCAAAGACACTATAACAGTTATTACTGCCGCAATAATGTATTTTTTCTTATCTTTCATATCAATCACCTCACCCATATATTACCATAAGTTATGACAATCGTCAATAAATTTAAACTTACGGTAATATAAAAGTTTGAGGTGTTTACTTGTGCAAGGTGCTACATTTCGTCAGCATAGTACTCTTTTCCGCTCTCATTGTCGGAGTCAATGCGGTGCATATCGTTATAGGCATCGAGCATAGCGATAAATTCATCGTAATAATAGCTTTCGAGCATTTCTTTCTTGCTTATTCCGATTGATTGAGCTATTGCGAGCCATCGCTGAAGCCAGTATTCGCTTTCGACCGTGTCGGAGCTGCTCTCCTGCTCAGGCTCTGCACGGTCATCAAAAAATCCGACATATCATTCATTTTCCAGAATGCCTCTATAATCTCGGCAAGCTCCGAAAGTGAAAGCGGATTTTGGCAGTCTACATCGAGCAGACGCTCCTCTGGAATATTAAGCAGCTGCGAAAGAATCTTGCAAAATTCTTCAGGAACGACTTTCAGTAATCTGCCAATAAGTGCAAGCGTTGTGCTTCTGTCGAGATTCTGAAGCCTTTCAAGAGAGTCATTCAGATTACTACCTTCGGGAAACAGTTCACCAAGCAGGAGAGAGGGCAAGTCGTTGACCTCTCTCAAGACGGCAATATACTTTGCAATCGGCAGTTTGCGAATTGTAACACCATATAGGCTGTACGATTTAGGTATGCTCATATGTATGCTTTTATCTTTTTTGAAAAGCATTATGCACCCTCCATGCTTGTGATGTATGTAAGAGCTGTACCCTTATCAACATCTTTTGTAGAGCGGATAAGATGGTCAATTTCTCTCGGAATACACTTAAATGTAAGCTCATAAGTCTGAGCGTCGTTATTTGTACCCTTTGTATTGTGTGTAACCTTATAGCCTGTGCATTTACAGCAGAAGTAACGATAAAGTCTATAACCGCCGTCCCTGCGAAGTGCTGAGAATGTAAGAGCAACCTCGTTAGGTTCATCAAAGGTACTTTCTTTAAGTTCAGTATCAAATTCAGCACCGATAAGCTGAGCAAGATTTGCGAGTTCAGCCTCAACAACGGTGATTACAAGGGTTGTATCTGTCCAGTCTGAACCACTATCCCATACGCCATCATCTGCTGGAATAGAAAAGTCTGTCTTATTGTCTGTTGGAGCACAAGAGCTTGCACCGGTAAGTAGAGTACGCTCAGGCTCGCAGGCATATGCTGCAGATGTATTTGTAGTGATTCCAAAGAATCCGAGATTTGCAAAACCTTTAAGATATTTCTTCATAATAAAAATCCTTTCTTAGTTATCGCCCCATAGAGCAATTTCACAATAGTATGTTGTATAGCCCTCGCCACGCTCAAGGATAACAGCACCTCGGCGTGGACGAGCTACACAAAATTTTTCGTCTGTTAAATTTATAATTCTTTCTTCTGTACCGCTATCGAGATTTTGAAACAACTCTGAGCATACCCTATATGCTTCTTGTGCAGTACTTCGACGGACTTGTATCTGTATGTAGGCAAGCCCCGAACCGTCATTGATGTCAGCAACAGTATGGTCCCATTTCGATAGGTTTATTGCTTCAAGCTGTTTTGAAACATCAGGCATAAAATCGCAGTAAACATTCGTGTAACCGTTATTTAAGAGATAATCTCTTAAAGCATAGTGCATTCAATCACCTCAGTCCATCATTTCATTTATAGCTCCATCAGCAATCAGCTTGAGTATCCTGTCCTTTTCTTCAACAAGTACAGATTCAAGATACTTTGCCTGACCATTCTCATGATAATATTCGGTATGTTCGTGCTGATTGGCGGCATATTTAGTGTTGTATGACACCTCGCCGAAAACTCCGCCTATTTCTTCGACCTCCGAATCATCAGGGAGCGTTCCCTCAACAGTAAGTTCATAATTTTTTCTCTCTTTTTTCCTACCGTCTTTTGTCCTTTTATCTTTATCTGCACGATATTCTTTGCAATAAGCGTAATCCTCACCGTCAATTTTGACCTCGACACTGCCACGCAGATCGCCTGTATCAATAGGTGCTCTCTGTTGGCTTTCTGTTGCTATATAAAGCAGTGCATTTGCAAGACCAACAACCAAACCATGTTCTAAGTTGTCAACGGCTTCCTGAATATTTTCGACAGCTTCATTAAGTCCCTTTAGATATTCACTTTCGGGTATATTCTGCCTTTTAGCCATATAAGCACCTCACAATATTATTTCATAATGGTCGAGCTTACCCATAAGATTTGTAATCGGTGAACAGGCTTTCGCAGTATATCTTGCACCGTTTACAAAGACTATACTAAGCGGAGATATAGGCTCATCAGAATATATCACCGCCGTGCTTATCACTTTATTGCCTTTAGAATCAAGAGTTTCCTGCGTTTTATACTCTACTCGGCAAAGCATATCCGTTGCAGAACTGTATTGAGTATCTCCGAAATCATTGACACCAATATAATTCTGTACAGAAATGCTATCCTTAAAGTATGGAG
>OMCA01000477.1_pt1 | contig 23158 bp, 26 predicted proteins | sample 1673621 | NCBI WGS metagenome assembly OMCA01 (sample SAMEA103958117, study PRJEB25191) | human gut metagenome | biome: human-associated habitat [ENVO:00009003]; feature: intestine environment [ENVO:2100002]; material: feces | place: Germany | collected 2013/2015
TCGGGCGGCAGCAAGGAGTCGCAGAAGTCGACCGGCAGCATCGGCACCGAGAGAAAAAACGGCAAGGCCCCGAAGATCGCCAACGACATCCTCAGCACGCGCGGCTACCAAAACCTGATCCGCGGCGCGCTCACCGACATCCCCTGCCTCTACGCCTACATCTTCACCGACTGGCGTATGTGGGTATATCTGTTCGACCTCGTCGAGGCGGCCGGCTTCGGCGTCAAGTCTGAGATCGTATGGGACAAGGGCACGCCGGGCATGGGCGTCGGCTGGCGCTCGCAGCATGAGCTCATTCTGTTCGGCGCCAAGGCTGCCACCCACTTCGACGGCCACAAGGGCTACGGCAACGTCCTGAGCATCTCCCGCTCCGGGAATGAGCTGCACCCAACACAGAAGCCCGTCGAGCTGCTGGAGAAGCTGGTCGACAACACGGACTTCGCCACGGGCGTCTATGATCCCTTCGGCGGCTCCGGCACGACGCTGGCCGCCTGCGAGGCATACGGGCAGCCATCCTACATCATGGAGCTGACGCCCGCCTTCACGGACGTGATCGTCAAGAGGTACATCAGAATAACAGGAAAGACAACCGTGCGCTGCGTCCGTCAAGGCCAAGAGCTACCGCGCGAGGAGATCGCCGCGATCTTCGAGCCTGACGAGGAAGGAGGTGAGCAGGAGTGACGCCCTGACATAATGAGCGAGAAGCCGATCACACAACGGATCAAGGACAGGCTCGCGGCCTACACCGCCATGCTGAGGGACATCGACAACCAACTCGAACGCCTCGACCGCATGGAGATGGCGATGGCCTCACCGCCCGGCCCTGATCTGACAGGTATGCCACGCGGATCCGGCACACCATCCGACCGCACCGGCATGATGGTGGAGCGGAAAATGGAGCTCGAGGAACAGATCGACCGGCTCAAGGCTGAGGAGAAGCAGGAGCGCAACGCCATCGAGGGCCTGATCCTCCAGCTCTCCGATCCAGACGAGCGCGCCGTCATCCGGCTGCGCTACTTCGACCGGGCTGACTGGGAGAGCACCTGCGGCGTCCTGTTCGGTGATCGGCGGGACTACGTCGACAGAGTGGACGCCTACCAGAACAGGACATACAAGATCCACGGCCGCGCCCTGCTCAACCTCGCCGCCGTGCTGGACGAGCTGGAGCCCCTGCCTGAGCTGCGGCAGTAAAACGCAGTAAAAGGAACAAAAGGGAAGTAAAAGGAATTGAAAAGCAGTAGCGACCCGTGCTATTCTATATCCTGCAAAAGACCGCCGGACACACGGGCAACGCCGTGACAATTCCGAGCGGCTGACCAGAGGAAAACCGAATAACAACCGACGGCAAGAGGCCGACGGGCGAACCAACGCCCGCCGGTCTCTTTTTGCATATAGGAAGGAGGCGACGGCCATGCCGAAGAACAGCATCTCGGCGCAGCTCAGCAACCTGCAACAGCTCGTCGCTGACCTCGAGGCAATCGAGAACGGCGGCAAGAAGGCCATCAGCAACACCATCAAGGACGTCAAGGCCAGAGCCCCGGGCTGGATCGCTCAGGAGGTCACGGCCGTCTACAACATCAAGAAGTCGGAGATCACGCCCTCGGGCAGCGGAAAGCCGAAGAAGATGGCCGGCAGCATCCAGATCACCGGCGAGACCATCGAGGAGCTCGCCATCACCTACAAGGGAAGGCTCCTGACTCCCGTGCACTTCGGCATGACACCGAAGGCCCCGCCCCGTGGCAAGAGCTACACGCTGAAGGCGCAGGTGCTCAAGGGGCAGAAGAAGGTAGTTGGCCGCTATCTGAACACAAGAACCCCGGGCGGCCCGTTCTCGCAGCGATCGCACAATATTCTCATGGGGACAGGCAACACCAAGAGCGACGGCACGAGCTGGATCCCATTCCAGCGAATGAGCAAGACCCGCACCGACATCAAGAAGCTGACCACCATCTCGGTGCCGCAGATGATAACCAGCGACCGCACCAACGAGGCCATCATGCTCCGGCTCAACGCCGAGACCAGCAAGCGCCTCGAGCACCACATGAAGCGAGCCCTCGGCCTCTAAGCCAGAGCCCACCAGAACGCCGCACAGCGCGTCCACAGCCGCACCCGACACCGAGCCCGGCCCACACCGCAAGACGCGCACAGAGCGCGCCACAGCGCCGCGCAGACGCCTCCACGGTCACGCACAGCGCCGCAAGGTACTGTGACGGGCCCCTCTGGCCTGCGGTGCTGGCGAGCCCAAAAAACGCGCAGCCGGGAAAAATTTTTTTCGGGCCGTTTCGTTTCGCCCGAGCGGCAGAAAGGAGGGAACGCCATGCCGAACCCAACCAACAACAAGCTCGTCGACAGCAAGACCATCGCGGCCCTGTTCGACATGACGCCCCGCCGAGTGCAGCAGCTCACCAAGGATGGCGTCATCGCCGCGGTCAAGGAAAGCAACGCCAACCGCTACGACCTGCTGCCGACGATCCAGAGGTACATCCGATACCTGACGGCCAAGGCCAACGGCCGGGAGCCGTCGAAGAAGGACAGCGAGATCGAGGGCCGACGTCTGGAGGCTGAGGCTGACCTCAAGCGCAGCAAGGCAGACATCGCCGCCCTCCAGCTCAGTGAGCTCGAGGGCACCATGCACCGCAGCGAGGACGTCGAGGCTGTGATGACCGACCTCGTCTACAATATCAGGTCGATGCTCGTGGCCCTGCCGGGCCGTCTGGCCGTCGACGTCACCGGCGCAGCAACACCCGCCGAGGCGTCTGAGATCATCCGCACAGAGGTCTACAAGATCCTGACGGAGCTGGCCGGTTATAAATACGATCCCGAGGTGTACGCCCGGCGAGTAAGGGATCGGGAAGGCTGGAGCGAGCAGCTCGCCGATGACGCGGACGACTAAAAAAGCCGCCGCGAAGCTCAATACCGCCATCGCCGGAGCGGTCAAACGCTTCGCCCCACCTGAGAGCCTGACCGTGGACGAGTGGGCCGACAAGCACCGCCGCCTCTCCCCGGAAAGCTCAGCCGAGGCCGGCCCGTGGCGTACCAAGCGCACCCCGTACCTCGAGGAGCCCATGCGGGCCTTTACGGATCCGAAGGTGCACAAAATAGTCATGGTGGCCGCTTCTCAGGTCGGCAAGTCTGAGCTCGAGCTCAACATCATCGGCTACATCATCGACCAAGACCCCGGCAGCATCCTCTACGTCCACCCGACCATCGACGACGCCCGGAAGTTCAGCCGCCTCCGCGTGGCCCCTATGATCCGCGACAGCAAGCCCCTGAAGGCGAAGGTGCACGACGTCAAGGCCAAGGACAGCGGCAACACAATCCTCCAGAAGTCGTTCCCGGGCGGGATGCTCACCCTGACCGGCTCAAACAGCGCCTCGGCTCTGGCCTCCACGCCTGCCCGCTATATCATCGGCGACGAGCGCGACCGCTGGGCGACCAGCGCCGGCACCGAGGGCGACCCGTGGGCGCTGGCTGAAGCACGTCAGGCCACATTCTACAACGCCAAGGCGGTCGAGGTCTCCACCCCGACCATCAAGGGCAACAGCAACATCGAAACGAGTTTTTACCAAGGCACGCAGGAACGCTGGTGCCACCGCTGCCCCGAGTGCGGGGAGTACAGCGAGATCGTGTTCGACAATATCCACTTCGACCCGGAGGCCAAGAGGATCCGCGGGAAAAAGTCGTGGAGCCTCAAGAGCGGCGTCTCGTGGAGCTGCCCGGCGTGCGGCTGCTTGATCCCCGAGGACACCATGCGAAAGCAGCCTGCCAAGTGGATCGCCGACAACCCGGACGCCTACAAGAAGGGCGTCCGTTCTTTTTGGCTCAATGCCTTCTCGAGCCCGTGGACTCCGTGGGAGAAGATCGTCCTCAAGTTCCTCGACGCCAAGGATGACCCGCAGCGCCTCAAGGTCGTCTACAACACCCTGCTCGGCCAACTGTGGGAAGATCGCGGCGACCTCGAGGACGAGGACACCATGCTCGCCCGCCGTGAGGACTACGGCACCCGCCCGGACGGCACCCCTGTGGAGCTGCCTGACGGCGTGCTCGTGCTGACCTGCGGCGTCGACACTCAGGACAACCGCCTCGAATACGAGGTAGTCGGTCACGGGAAGTATGGCGAGACGTGGGGCGTCGTCAAGGGCTACATCATGGGCCGGCCAGACACCCCGGAGGTCTGGCAGCGGCTCGATGACGTGGTCGACCACGTCTACAAGTTCAAAAACGGCCGCGGTCTGAAGATCTCCATCACCTGCGTCGACTCCGGCGGCCACTTCACCCAAGAGGTCTATGAGGCGTGCCGGGCCCGCGTCGGCAAGCGCGTCTTTGCCATCAAGGGCAAGGGCGGCGACGGCATCCCCTTCGTCTCGCCCCCGAGCAAGGTGCCGATCCGCGACAACAAGCGGATCACCTGCTGGCTCTACACCATCGGCGTCGACGCCGGCAAGGCGACGATCATGGCTAATCTGAAGGTGCAGGAGCCCGGGCCAAAATACTGCCATTTCAACCGGCACCCCGACGCCGGCTATGACCTCAATTTCTTCAACGGGCTCCTCTCCGAGAAGCTGGTGCTCACGCACACGCGCCGCGGCGACCGCTGGGCGTGGGAGAAACTGCCCGGGCACAACCGCAACGAGGCCCTCGACTGCCGCGACTACGCCAACGCCGGCCTCAAGATCATCAACCCCGACATGGACGCCATCGAGCGCCGCCTGCAAGGGCTGGAGGAAAAACCGAAGGCCCCGCAGCAGCGACGGCAGCGGCAACGGCACAACCGGGCCGATGCCTTCGACGACTGGTAAGGAGGACACACCACAATGAGAAAGACCCGCGAACAAATCGAGTACCAGCTCTCCATCAAGAGGAACCGGCTGGAGCTCTACCTGAAGCGAGAGGCCGAGATGCTGGACGGAGGCGTCCAGAGCTACGGCATCGGCTCGCGCAATCTGGCCCGCTACAACACCGACCTCGGATCCATCCGGGCCGCCATCAAACAGCTCGAGGCAGACATCGAAGCCCTCGAGGCCGCACTGAACGGCGAGAAGCCGCGAAAAGCTGTGGGAGTAGTGCCCCGAGACTGGTGAAAGAAGCCCCGAAAGGGGCTTTTTTCATAGGCCGACGCCGGGAGTTTTCGCTCCTTTTCTCCCGACTCGGCCATCTTCACCATGAAGGAGGTGAGCACCATCAGCAAAAGAAAAAGCAGAAGCCGCCCACAGAACAGGCGGCAGCAGCCGCGCCCTGTGAATAAGGGCTACGGCGACGCCGGCGCGAGCTGGCACAAGAAGGCGACCAAGGGCTTCAGAGCTATGAGCGGCAGCCCGAAGGAGGACATCGACGCCAACAACTACACCCTGCGGCAGCGTGCCCGGATGCTTTACATGGCGGCCCCGATCGCCACCTCTGCCATCCGCACCAACCGCACCAACGTCGTCGGCATCGGCCTCCAGCTCAAGAGTCGGATCGACCGCGAGGCGCTCGGCATGACGCAGGAGGCCGCCGACGCATGGCAGGCTCAGGCCGAGCGTGAGTTCGCTCTCTGGTCTGAGAACAAAAGGGCGTGCGACGCCACCGGCGTCAACAACTTCGCAGCCATGCAGCAGCTCGCACTCTCCTCGTGGCTGGTCAGCGGCGACGTGTTCGCCGTCGTGAAGCAGTACGAGCCGACGCCGCTCACGCCCTACTCGCTACGCCTGCACCTGATCGAGGCCGACCGAGTCGCCACGCCAACGACCTCCGGCATCATCACCCCGATGCTGCTGACCACCGGCAAGGCGGCCAACGGCAACACCATCTACGACGGCGTCGAGGTGAACGGCGACGGCCAGATCGAGGCGTACCACATCCGCAGCACCTACCCCTTCGAGCTCGGCAGCACGACGACAACGTGGGCCCGTGTTCAGGCATACGGCGAGCGGACTGGCCTGCCGAACATCCTGCACGTCATGGAGAGCGAGCGCCCGGATCAATACCGCGGCGTCAGCTATCTCGCGCAGGTCATCGAGCCCCTGCTCCAGCTTCGCCGCTACACCGAGAGCGAGCTGACTGCGGCGGTCGTCGAGTCGTTTTTCACGGCCTTCATCAAGACCGAGGCAGGCGCCGGCGACAACCCGTTCAACGAGGTCGGGAGCAGCCTGCCGGAGGTGAGCCGGGATCCTAACGAGTACGAGATGGGCCCCGGCCAGATCAACATCATGGAGCCCGGCGAGGACGTGACCTTTGCAGACCCCAAGCGGCCGGCCAGTGGCTTCAACACCTTCCTGCGCGCCATCTGTGAACAGGTGGGCGCCGCGCTCGAGATCCCGGCCGACCTTCTGCTCAAGAGCTTCAACAGCTCGTACAGCGCCAGCCGTGCCGCCCTGATGGAGGCGTGGAAGGCGTTCCGCATGAGGCGCAAGTGGTTTGTCGATGACTTCTGCACGCCGGTATATGAGATCTGGCTCTCTGAAGCCGTCGCCCGCGGCCGCATCAGCGCCCCGGGCTTCTTCGCAGATCCGGCGATCCGCGCCGCATACCTCGGCGCCGAGTGGATCGGCCCCTCTCAGGGACAGCTCGACCCGACGAAGGAGATCACGGCCGAGATCCTCGCCATCGGCGAAGGCATCACGACCAGAGAGCAGGCGACCATCCGACTCAACGGCGGTCAGTGGGACGCCAACGTCGACCAGCTCACTCGGGAAAACGAGAAGCTGCGCGCAGCGCAGGGGCAGGTCGACCAGAGCACAGCGGCCAGCGGCACGATCTCCGCAGCTCTGCGGGAGGCGATCGTCGCCGAGGCCATCAAAAGCATCAAGGAAGGAGACAAGCATGAGAACGCATAACACTCCCCGGCTCTGCGCCGGGCCTCAGACTGCGGGCACGCCGATCAAGTTCTGGAACGTCGCCAGCATCGGCGACGACGAGGGCGAGATCACCCTCTACGGCGACGTCGTGAGCCGTCAGCCTGTGGACTGGTGGACGGGCGAGCCCGAGCCCGGCCTCTACATCGCGCCCGAGAGCTTCATGGAGGATCTCGCGGCCGTCAAGGGCAAAAGCAATATCACCATCAAGATCAATAGCTGCGGCGGCGACCTCTACACCGGCATCGCCATCCACAACGCCATCAAGGGCCTGACCGGCCACAAGGTCGTCGTCGTGGAAGGCATCGCGGCCAGCGCGGCCAGCGTCATCGCCTGCGCGGGCGACGAGGTTCAGGTCTATCCCGGCAGCATGGTGATGATCCACGGCGTCGCCGGGCTGCTCTACGACTACTACACCCTCGCAGACCTGAAGAAGCTCCAGAAGGACTTCGACGCGAGCGAGCGGGCCATCGCGGAGATCTACCACGCCAAGACCGGCATCGAGGTCGACCAGCTCCGCAGCATGATGACCCGCGAGACGTGGATGGTCGGGCAGGAGGCCATTGACAACGGCTTTGCCGACACCCTACTCACAGACGAAGGCCCCGACGTCACCCTGAGCGCCGACAAGAAGGTGCTCCTCGTCGCCGGCATCCGGCACGACGTCAAGGGCTTCAGACACATCCCGGGGACGATCCCCATCGACAACAGCATCCACGCCGCCCCTGCGGCTGGAAATAAACACGCGGCCGCCAAGAACGACGGCCCCAAGAAGGAGGACAACAAGACCATGACCCTCGAAGAAATGAGAGCACAGCACCCCGACGTCGTGGCTCAGATCGAGCAGCAGGCGGCCGAAACTGCCAGAACGCAGGAACGCGCCCGCATCGAGGCCATCGACAGCATCGCCGCAAGTGTGGGCGACGCGCAGCTCGTCAGGGACGCCAAGTACGGCGAGACCCCCTGCACCGCTGAGCAGCTCGCGCTCAAGGCTATGCAGAAGCAGGCGGCCCTCGGTGCCAAGCACCTGAAGGACGCCAAGGCTGACAACGACGAGTCCGGCGCTGCCGGCGTCGGCGCTGCCCCTAACGGCGGCGAGGAAGGCAGTGAAAACGACGACAAGGCAAAGGTGGACGCCATCGTCGGCCTCTACAACTCCACCAAGTCTCAGAACGGAGGTAAGAAGTAATGAGCAAGAGACTGGACGAAAACCTCGGCAGCGTCGGCTATGACGGCCTGATCGTTGCCAACGAGCCCGTCGCTGACGTGCTCACCGTGACCATCCGCAAGGAGGCCACCGCCGCAGCCACCTATAAGCGCGGCACCGTGCTGGCCCTGTCTGCCGGCACCGCCGGCGACGGCAAGCTGGTGATCCTCGGCTCCACCGCGACCACCAACGAAACCCTGACCGCCAACTGCATCCTCGCCGAGGACGTGGAAGTCGGCACCACCGCGGACGAGACCGTGCTGGCCTACCGCACCGGCCACTTCGCCCGCAACAAGCTGGCTGTCGCAAGCGGCTACACCCTGAAGGCGACCGACGAGGAGGAGCTGCGCAAGGCCGGCATCCTGCTCTCCGACGCCATCGAATACTAAGAGAAGGAGGACAACAAAATGCCTTTTAACTTCTACGACACCCACACGCTGCTCATGGCCGTGCAGCAGCTCACCCCTGCTGCGACCTTCCTGCGTGACCGCTACTTCCCCACCAACGACGCGAGCGACATCTTCGCCACCGACGACGTGCTCGTCGAGTTCCGTGACGGCAGCAAGAAGCTGGCGCCCTTCGTGGCCCCTCGCAAGGGCGGCGTCACCGTCCTGCGCGCCGGCTACAATATGGAACGCTACACCCCGCCCTTCGTGGCTCCCCGTCGCGTCCTGACCCTCGACGAGCTGCGCAAGCGCGGCTTCGGCGAGGCTCTCTACTCTCAGCTCACCCCTGAGCAGCGCCAGCAGACCCTCATCCTGCGCGACGCTGACGAGCTGGGCGAGCTCATCACCAACCGCGAAGAAGCGATGGCCGCCGAGACCATGCTGACCAATGGCTGCGTGATGAAGCACATCGCCGACGACGTCGACAAGGCCGACGAGATGGAGATCCGTTTCTACTCCGAGGCCAGCAACCCCGCGACCTACACCCCGACGGCCAAGTGGGACGCCACCGGCGGCAAGATCCTGAAGGATCTGGAGGCCATGATCCGTATGCTGACCAAGCGCGGCCTCCGCGCTTCTGATCTGGTCTGCTCCCCGGACGTGGCTGACACCATCATCAACGACGCAGCCGTGCAGAAGCTCCTCGACAACCGCCGCATCGAGATCGGCAACGTGGAGCCTGAGCTGCTGCCTGACGGTGCCGCCATCGTGGCCCGCCTGAACGTCCTCGGCCGCATCATCAGCGTCATCTCCTACGACCTGACCTACACCGACGACGAGGGCAAGGACAAGCTCTACATCCCGTCCGGCAAGTGCGTCCTCACCGCTCCCGGCGCTGGCCGCACCGCCTACGGCGCCGTCTCTCAGGTCGAGCAGAGCGACGGCGAGTTCCACACCTACGCCGGCCGCCGCGTGCCGAAGTATGTGAGCAGCGCCGAAGGCAACAGCCGCACGCTGACCATCTCCAGCCGCCCGCTGATGATCCCCAACAACAAGAACCCGTTCATCGTTGCGGACGTCCTGACGGACTGAGCGCAGCAGAAAGGAGCAGAGCATGATCCAGATCATCAAGGGCACCTTCGGCTACTATAACGGCCGCAAGGTGATCCCCATCACTGAAGCAGACGGCCCTCAGAAGTTCGACGACGAGCTGGAGGCTCGTCTGGTGAAGGAAGGCGTCGCCAAGTACATCGGCGAGCTGGGCGAGACTGCCGAGCAGCCCGCACCTGCTCCCGGCGACGACGCCGACGAGCCTGCCAGCACCAACACCGCGGCCGACGAGGCCCCTGAGTACAACGAGGACATGAAGCTCGACGAGCTGAAGGAAGTGGCCACGCGCTATGGCGTGGACGCCTCTGCTATGCGCAAGAAGGCCGACGTCATCGCTGCCATCGAGGCCACCAAGGCCGAGCAGCCTGATGACGGTGCCGACGACGAGGAGCCCCCTCAGATCGGCGCCGCCGATCCCGTCTGATGGCCTTCAGCTTCAAGGCGATGGTCGAGGCTGACCGTCGGCGCACGTTTCTCAATCTCGACGAGTTCGGTGAGAAGCACACCGTCGAAGGCAAAGCCATCGCCGCCGTGCTGGACGACAACGCCCTGAAGGAACGCCAAGGGGGGCAAGAGCTGAGCGTCGCGGAGTCCTCTCTGCTGCTTTACGCGGCGGTCGAGGATCTGCCCGCTCGGCGCCCGGCGGGCGAAGGGCTCAACGTCGACGGCCGCGAGTACATCGTCAACGACTGGAGTGAGGACATGGGGATCGCCACCGTGGCCCTCGGCCAGACTGTCACCATGTAGGAGGTGCCCCATGTCCATCGTCAACAGCATCGAAACCGTCCGGGACTGGCTGACCGCCGAGGTCTGCCCTCTGGTCAAGCTGAAGCTCCCCGACGACAACGCAACGGACGCCTCCTACCCATACAAGCTGGTAAACCCGGCCGCGTTCTCGCTTTTCGTACCATCGAAGGACAGGACGCCCCCGAACATCGCCGCGCCGATCCCGTCGGTTTGCGTGCAGATCGTTCAGGGCGACGACGACCTGCTCCAGAGTGCCCGAGACATCAAGATCCGGCTCTGCTTCTCAGCGTGGGATCCCGGCTACCACGGGCCCGACATCTTCAAGCCGAAGGGCGACGGCAGCGGCACCTACATCCAGCAATACAACGAGGCGGCGGCCTCCTACTTCGTGAAGAACGGAGAGGGCTGGCGTGACGCATGGAATTTTGTGGACACAGCTCTCCGGCTGATTGAAAACGCCGAGTACCTCGGCGACCTCCGCGTCATCAAGGAGAAGGGCATCACCTTCGGCCCCGTCACGGAGCAAGACGCCGTCCCCGACTTCTACCCGTACTGGTTTGCATGGGCTGAGTTCTCCGTCGAGGAGACACTGACCCGCAACCCGAAAAGCTACCAACACCTGCTTTAAGGGCAGCCGCTCGGCTGCTCTAATTTCATGCAAAGGAGGATAAGCAGATGGCAAACGAATACCTCTACGGCGCCTACGGCCACATCGGCGAGACCGTGGCACAGAGCGCCGTGCAGGCGGGCACCACGCCGGTCTATATCGGCACGGCACCCGTCAACCTCGTGCGCGGCTTCGGCGAGGCCGGCATCATCAACGCGCCGATCAAGATCACCAGTCTGGTCGACGCTCAGAAGAAGATCGGCTACTCGTCCGACTGGGGCACCTTTACCCTGTGCGAGGCCGTGTACGCGCATTTCAACAACACCCTCGGGAACATCGGCCCGATCTACGTCATCAATGTGCTCGACCCCTCCGCGGGCAAGCACCGCAAGGAGGCGGCCACCACCAAGGCCCTCACCTTCACCGGCGGCCGCGCCGAGTTCGCCAGCGACAAGATCATCCTCGACACCCTGACCATCGCAAAGAATGACAGCGGCAACTACGTCGAGGGCACCGACTACGCTGTGGACTATAACTTCACCAAGGGCACGGTCATCATCACCAGCCTGAAGGACGACGCGCAGCTCGCCGGCAGCCTGACGGCCAGCTTCAGCGAGGTGGACGACTCTGAGATCGCAGACAGCGACATCATCGGCGGCGTCACCTCCTCCGGCGAGTACAGCGGCCTGAGCGCGATCGCGCTGCTCTATCCCGAGCAGTTCGCGGTCTGCAATCTGATCGCGGCCCCCGGCTGGAGTCACAGCCCTGCCGTCTACAACGCCATGCTGACGACCTGCAAGAAGATCAACGGCCACTGGGACGCCTTCGTCGTGGCCGACCTGCCCCTCGTGGACAGCACCGCGCAGGCGGTCGACACGATCACCAAGGCGATCGCATGGAAGAAGGCCAACGCCTTCACCGGCGAGCGTTCTAAGGTCTACTGGCCGCAGGCTGTGGACAACCTCGGCAACGTGTTCCACCTGAGCACGCTGGCCGTGGTCGAGCTCATGCGCGCCGACTTCAGCCACAACAGCGTCCCGATGGAGACCTGCGGCAACAAGGCGATCCCCGTCATCAAGCAGTATTTCGGCGCCAACGCGAAAAACCGCGGCTTCGACCAGCAGAGCGGCAAGGAGCTGACGCAGAACGGCATCAGCACCGCCGTGGCATGGGGTGGCGAATGGGTACTGTGGGGCGACCATACGGCTGCCTACACCTACGGCGCAGACGTGGATCCCCGCGCGATCTTCGACGTCTCCATGCGGATGCTCATGCACATCACCAACGACTTCCAGCGCGAGTGGAGCCCGGAGATCGACGAGCCCATGACCCGCGCGCTGAAGGATCGCATCATCAACCGCGAGCAGGAGAAGCTCGACGGCTATGTCAGCATGGGCGCGCTGCTCGGATCCCCTGTGATCCTGTTCCTCGAGAGCGAGAACAGCACCACCGACGTGATGAATGGCGACTTCCGCTGGGACATCGCCGTCACCCCGACCCCGCCCCTCAAGTCTGCGAGCGTCTACGTCGCCTACACCGACGCGGGCTTCTCCGTCTACTACGAAGGAGGTGACGAGTAATGGCAAACCTGTGGCTCGACCTGAAGGGCCCCATCCTCGCCGATACCGTCTATGTGGACGGCGTTCTCGCCGCCAAGGACGTGACCATCGCCCTGCCTCCCGTCAACCTTGTGACGGCTGACTTCAAGGCGATGGGAACCTACACGGCGCCGCTGCCCGGCCAGATCGAGGCGATGGAGGCATCCATCACCAAGATCGGCATTGACCTCGGCCTGCGCAGCCTCGTCAAGCTGACGAGCAAGACCATCGAGATCCGCTGGGCGCAGGACGTCAAGCTCTCCGACGGCTCCACCAAGACCGAAGGCTGCAAGGCGTTCCTCCGCTGCGTCTCCAAGGGCATCCCCGGCCTGAACGTGGATCCCGGCAACGCCAGCGAGAACGAGATCGCGCTGGCCGTCAGCCGCTACCAGCTTTTCGTCGCTGGCAACGAATACTGGCTGATCGACCAGCTCAACACCATCATGCGCGTCGGCGGCGTCGACTACGCCAAGGACATCCGCAGCGTCCTGTAACAAGAAGGGCGTCGCCTCCGGGGCGGCGCCCTCTATTTATCGAAAGGAGACACACATGGAAAAGCTGACACTCCAGAACCCCATCACCATCAACGGCAAAAAGGTCAAGACTCTGACCTATGACACCGACGCGATCACCGTGGGAATGTTTGCCGATGCTGAGGCCCGCAAGCTCCGCGCGACCTCCAACAAGGGCGGCGGCAGCGCCGGCGCCTGCGAGCTCGACTACTCCCTGCACGCCTATCTCGCCATGATGGCGATCGTCGCCGTCAACAGCGACATCGACGTCAGCGACCTCGAGCGCATCAGCGGCCCCGACGTCATGGAGCTTATGAGGATCGGCCGAAATTTTACTACGGCGAGGTCGGCGGCACAATCCGAGGAAAGCGGCTCGGAGAGCTCGTCCGAGACTACTCTCGAGCCTTCCACACCTCAGTCGGCGAGCTCCGACGGGAACGCCTGACCGACTTCCTGATGGAATACTACGAGGCAGCCGAGGAGGCCAAGCGGCAACGCGACAAGGCCGCCTCAATGCCCCGGAATAACTTCAGGAAATACAGAAGGAGGTGACACTGATGGCAGGCAAAAACAAGATCATGCAGGCCGTCGTCAGCTTCGCCGGCACCATCGACCCCTCCCTCGGGAAGGCGATGGACAACGTCGCGGGACACCTCGACAAAGTAAACTGGAAGGCCGTTGCCGTCGGTGCTGCCGTGGGCGGCATCGCTGTGGCGACGGGCAAGGCGGTCGTCGAGGCCGGGAAGTATCTGGCAGAGCTGGGCGACGACTACAACAAAGCCATGAACCAGCTCTCCGCATCTACCGGCGCCACCGGCGACGAGCTGGACGCGCTGGGCGAGAGCGTAAAAAACATCTACGCGCAGAACCTCGGCGAGGACTTCAACGACGTGGCCGAAGGGCTGGCCGCTACGCAGAAAGCGAGCGATCTGGCCGGCGAAGCGCTGGAGCAGGCCACCGCGGCCGGCTTCGTGCTGCGTGACACCTTCGACTACGACATCAGTGAAAGCGCCAGAGCCGCCTCGGCTCTGATGAAAAACTTCAACATCAGCGCCGAAGAAGCCTACGGCCTAATCGCCACCGGCGCACAGAACGGCGCAGACAAAAACGGCGACCTGCTCGACACCCTGAACGAATACTCGGCGCAGTTTGCGGCCCTCGGCCTGAGCGCCGACCAGTTCATGGGCTCCCTCGTGGAAGGCGCTGACGCCGGCCTGTTCAGCATCGACAAAGTGGCCGACGCCGTCAAGGAGTTCAACATCAGAGCGAAAGACGGCAGCGACAGCAGCGCCGAAGCCTTCAAGGGCCTCGGCCTCAACTCCGACAAAATGTTCGCGGCCTTTGCAGCCGGCGGCGAGACCGCGCAGGCTGCATTTTTCGACACCGTCGAGGCTCTGAACAAGCTCGAGGATCCTCTCAAGCGCAACGAGATCGGCGTCGCACTGTTTGGCTCACAGTTCGAGGATCTGGAGGCGGGCATCCTGCCCGTGCTCGGAGACATCGAGACCGCAGCCTATGACGGCGCCGCCGCACTCCAGCAGATCAACGACGTCAAGTACAACGACCTCGGCTCTGCCTTCGAGGCGGTCAAGAGGTCGGCCGAAGTGGCTCTGCTGCCTATGGCGTCGATGATCGCCAACACACTGACATCGCTGGCCCCGATCCTGACCGACACCTTCGAGGAAATCAGCCCGGTCATCACCGACACGCTCAACGCTTGTATGCCGTTTGTGCAGGACTTCCTCGTCGGCATGGGCGACACCCTGAAGAAGGTCATGCCGATGGTCACGGAGCTGGCTGCGGGCATCCTGCCACTACTGGCTCAGCTCGTGGGCTCGTTCCTGCCGCCTCTGCTCGACCTCGCACAGCAGCTACTCCCGCCGCTCATGCAGATCGTTCAGGCTATTCTACCGCCGATCGCCAGCATCCTTGCCACCGTGCTCCCGATGCTGACGCAGATCATCTCGACCGTGCTGCCTGTGCTGGCGAACCTGATCGCCGCGCTGCTGCCGGTCATCACCCCGCTGCTGGAGGTGGCCCTGCAAATCGTCAACAGCGTCATCATGCCGCTGCTGCCTCCGCTGATGCAACTGATCGAGACCCTGCTGCCCCCGGTCGTGAGCCTGCTCAATGCGATCATGCCGCTCCTCTCGCCCCTGCTGGCTATTCTGGAGCCCATCGCAAGCGTGCTCGGCACGATCGTCGGCTGGGTATCGAAGATTGTCAGCTTCGGCTCCGGCGTCATCAGCAAGATCGCGGGCCTGTTTGGAGGTGGAGGCGGCGGCAGCGCCGACGTTTCCGGCTATGCGACCGGCGGCTTCACGAGTGGCCCGTCCATCGCGGGCGAGGATCCGCGCTATCCGACCGAGGCGGTCATCAGCTTCAACCCTGCGTACCGCTCGCAAAACCTGTCCTACTGGGCCGAGGCTGGCCGGATGCTGGGCGCATCCAGCGAGTCCGACTACGAGCCCATCAGCAGCGGATCGGGCACGGCTGTGGTCTATGACCTGAGCGGCCTGTCCTTCTCACCTCAGATCAAGGTCGAGGGCGACACCGACGAGGACGCCCTGATCCGAAAGCTCCGCGACCTCGAGCCGGAGTTCATCGACTTCATCCTCGAGGCACTCAGCAGAAGGGAGGGCGGCGCCTATGTCACAGCAGACAGTCGGCTTTATTGATTATGTGGCGCAGGGCGGCGACACCTTCGACAGCATCGCGCTCGTCGCCTATAACGAGGAGCGCATGGCGAGCACCATCATCGAGGCCAACCCCGACCTCAGCGACGTGCTGATCTTCGAGGGCGGCGAGGCTGTGCGGATCCCGATCGTCGAGACCGTGGAGACGCCGGAGACCCTGCCACCGTGGAGGAGGTGACGCCGTGAAGATCTTATACGAAGGCGTCGACATCTACCCGGACGTCAGCGTCCACCGCTGCTATCACGATATGTACGCCGAAAAGCAGAGCGACGAGCTGCTGCTCAAGCTCAACGACACCCGCGAGCTGTGGGACTCGTGGAACCCCAAGAAGGGCGACACCATCGCCATCGAGGACGGCGCTGCCAAGACGGGCAAAATGTTCGTCGAGAGCGTCGTCCCCGAGTCCGGCATCATCACCCTGCGGGCCTATTCCGTCCCTCAGTCTGCGAAGGATAAGCGGAGCAAATCGTGGGAAAAGGTCAAGTTCCTGCAACTGGCTCAGGAGATCGCCGGCCGCCACGGCCTGACGCTCGAGACCTACGGGATCACCGACCAGACCTACGACTACGTCGAGCAGAACAACCTCGCAGACTTCGCATTTTTTCAAAACCGCTGCACCCTCGAGGGCGCGGCGTTTCTGGTGTATGACGGCAAGCTGGTCGTCTACGACGAGGCGTACATGGAAAGCCAGCAGCCCGTCGACACCATCACCATCACCCCGGCCAATGACTTCGAGTACCGCGACGAGGGCGCCAACGCCTACGGCTCGGCCGAAGCCGTCAACGGCGGTCTGACCGGCACCTTCGCAGCCCCGAACGGCGGCGACAAGGTGCTGCGCCGGATCCTACCCTTCCGCATGACTGACCAGAGCGAGGCAGACCGTTTCGCCAAGGGCCTCCTCCGGGACGCCAACAAAAACGCGACCGTCGGCACCCTCTGGACGGGCTCGCTGCTGCGAGACTATGCGGCGGGCTCTGTGGTCACGCTGGCGACCGAGGGCGTTAAGTCGTGGGACGGCACGGCCTTCATCAGCCGGATCCGGCACGACTACGTCAAGACGCGGAGCAAGCTATACCTCCGCAAGCCACTGGAGGGATATTGATGAACAGCAACAACCAAATGATCCAGAAGGGCAAGATCTCCAGCGTGGAGGGAAAGGCCGACAGGAACGGCGACAAAACCACGGCCAGAGTGCTCCCGAGCACCGCCGACAGCATGGTCACACGGCCGCTGACGATCCCGTGGTATCTGCGCGGAGAGATGGGAAACCTGACCCCCGGAACAGAAGTCGCCTATGCTATGTTCGAGGACGGCACCGGCATCATCCTCTCCCGTATGGACGGAGAGTGGGACGGTATCGTCCCGGGCGACATCACCGTCAAGAAGGGCGCGCTCACGATGCAGGACAAGGGCATCAGCGTCCCGTCGGCAGACGTGACCGCCACGGGCATCAGCCTGACCGGCCACACCCACACCGACAGCATGGGAGGCGGCACTTCTGGCCCGCAGTAAGGAGGGATAGACATGGCCGTCATGGCATCATGGAACGGCAAGACGTGGGGCGTCTCCAGCCAGAGGATCGCCGCCCTGAATGGCGTCTCCTCCAACGTCGAGCTCGACACGGAAAACAGCGACGACAAGGCCGGATCCCCGGCCACCAAGACCAAGGCGCTCAAGCTGCAAAGCATGAGCTTCGACTTCGATCTGGCGTCTGCCGTGGGCGGCGACGCCCGGGGAGAGTTCGAGTCGTGGACGTCGCTGGTCGGGCAGTACGCCCCCTTCTATCTGGCCGGCCGTCGCTTCGGCCCGGCCAATCTTCAGCTCACCGGCGTCAGCCTCTCAGACACCACACTCGACAACCTCGGCCGGATCCTGAAGGGCAAGATCACGATCAACCTGACGGAATACGCCGAGGAGGCCAGCAGCAAGAAGGCCAGCGCAGGCGGCTCGAACAAGAGCTCGTCCGCGGCCGGCGTCTCGTCCTCTGGCGGCGTCGGCCGGCGTCTGAGCGCCGTCACCGTCGGAGCATCCAGCAGCGACAAGGCTGCGAAGAAACCCAACAACGCACAGCTCAAGTAAAGCGAGGTGATCCCATGAAAGCATCTGGCAACGGAGCGCCCGAGATCTGTGTGCAGAACCTCCTCAAGACCATCCGCGGGGAGGTGCCCTATGAGCGCATCAAAGGGATCGACCGCACGCTGATCGACAAGCCGAGCGAAACCGCTGCGACCGATCTGGCCGCCGACGTGGAGTTCCTCGTGGAAACCTACGAGCCCCGCGTGCAGCTCAGTGACTCCGACCTGAAGGCTCTGACCGCTCAGGCCGGCGACTTCGAGCTGCGGGCCAGCATCGACAACATCACATGAAGGAGGTGAACAGCGTGAGCGACGCGACAAACACCTACGGCGAGGACATCAAACTCACCACGACAGACGCGAGCACCCTATACAAGACCATCATCACCGAGCTCGAAAAGGGCGCCGGCGAGCCGCTCTACCCGGGCGACGAGCGCCGGATCTTCGGCGAGGCTCTCGTGCCCGTGTTCGTTGCCCTCTACAACAGCCTCAACGACGTCGGCCGGCAGACGCTCCTCCGCTATGCGAGGGGCGAGGTGCTGGACGCCATCGGCGAGCGACAGGACGTGAAACGACTGGAAGGCACACCGGCCAAGACGACCATGCGCTTCTCCGTCTCCACGCCGCAGGAGAAAAACATCATCATTCCGAAGTGGACGAAGGTGACGCCGGACAGCGAAAACTATTTTGTAACCGACGAGATCGCTGTGCTGCAAGCTGGCGCCTACTCTGTGGAGGTGCCGACCTCGGCCGTGAGCAACGGCACGAAGTTCAACGGCTACGCAGCCGGCACGATCACCACCCTCGTCGACCTGATCCCCTACATCGAGTCCGTCACCAATCTGACCGAAACGGCCGGAGGCGATGACGGCGAGCCCTACACCACCGAGGGCGACAACCGCCTCCGCGAGCGGATCCGTCTGGCTCCTGCCAAAAGATCCACCGCGGGCCCCGAACAGGCTTACATCTACTGGGTAATGACGGCCGACAGCTCCATCGTGGACGCAAAGGCTGTCAGCGAGAAGGAAACAGTCAGCGAGACCCTCACGGTCTACGACGGCAAAGCCTTCAAGGGCGGCGGCACGCTCCTGACCGACACCCTCGTCGTGAAAGCCCACGGGCAGAGCACGGCGGCGCTCAAGGACACGGACTACACCGTCGACTACACCGACGGCCTGCTAACCATCACGCTCAAGGGCAGTCTCGCGGCTGCCGAAAGCATCGACATCATCATCACCCGCACGCTGGAGGGCTGCGTCAAGATCGTGCCCCTGCTGGAAGGCGGCGGGATCCCCGACGATGCCATGCTGGCGAAGGTGCTGGACGTGGTCAACGCCAAGGACATCCGGCCGCTCACTGACAAGGTGAGCGCCGTGCCCCCGGAGGTCGAGACCTACGACATCGAGATCGTGTACTACACCACGCCGGAGAGCGAGGCCGAGGTGATCGCCAACGTCGAAGGCACAGGCGGCGCGATCGACCGCTACAACGAGTGGCAAGTCGCAGCCCTCGGCCGGGACATCAACCCCGACCAGCTCCGCAAGCGGATCCTCTCGCCTTCGTGGGGCGAGAACCTGACAGGCGCCTTCCGCGTGGACGTCGTCAAGCCGACCTACAAGGCCCTCGACGACACGCAAGTCGCCAAATTCAGCGGCCACCTGACTGTCAGCCACAAGGTCGAGAGCGAGGTGGTGTAAATGCGGCTCAATGAGACCGAGATGGTCAAACTGCTGCCTGCGTGGATGCAGGAGGACGGCAGCGACAAGGGCCTCGCCACCGGCTGCGGCATCATCAGCCGCGACGCCTATGCACGCCTGAAGCTCCTGAGCAGGTGGGACAAGATCGACCAGCTCAGCGACGCAGAGCTCGACGAGATGGCGTGGGAGCTGAACATCCAGTGGTGTGACAGCACCGCGCCCATCGCAGCCAAGCGAGCCGTCATCCGCAACAGCGACCGCGTCTACGCAAAACTCGGCACACCCTACGCCGTGGAGCAGATCGTGGCCGACTACTTCGGCACCGGCGAGGTCAGGGAGTGGTATCAGTACGGCGGGCAGCCGCATCACTTCAAGGTGCTGAGCGACAACCCGAGCCTCGTCAACAGCAACCTCGACCTGTTCCTGAAGCTGCTGCGGACGGTCAAGCGCCGCAGCTCGTGGCTCGACGCGATCCTGATCTGCCTGACCGGCGAAATGTTCCTCTATTCCGGCATGGCCGTCAGGGATCACACCCAAGAGGTGCACGTCATGGGCAGCGACGAGATCCACATCTACCACGCGGCCGTCGTCCACGACAACAACCGCGAGACCGTCAGCATCGGCACCGACGCGGCGGTCATCTCAGACTAAGGAAAGGAGATAGACATGGCTGCATTTATCAACAACGACATCACCACCGCCGGCCTGATCGTTCTGGCGAAGGGCGTGGCCGGCCAGAAGATCAACTACACCAAGATCGTCCTCGGCGATGGCTACCTCGAGGAGGGCCAGACGCCCCGCACCCTCACCGGCGTGGTCAGCCCGAAGGCGACCGTCGACATCACGAAGCTGAAGATCAACGGCGACGGCACCGTGGCCGTCGGCGGCATCTTCACCAACGGCGACGAGACCGAGGGCTTCTACTACCGCGAGCTCGGCCTTTATGCCGAAGATCCCGATCCCGAGGTCGGCGAGGTGCTGTACTGCTACGGCAACTGCGGCGATCTGGCCGAGTGGATCCCGCCCTCCGGCGGCGCCACCATCGTCGAGAAAACCATCGACATCGTCACCGCGATCGGCACGGCCACCAATGTGACCGCCTACATCCCCGCCGACGCCTACGCCACCAAAGAGGACTACGAGACCTACAAAGCCATCGCCCTCGGCGCGCAGGCTACGGCAGAGGAGGCTCTGGCACTCGCCCGGCAGGCCATCGCAATCGCGCAGGCTGCCGAGGCGTCGGTGAATGACCTGAGCAACGCGGTCGGCCAGAACACCAGCAAGATCGCAACGCTGTGGGACGCCGTTTTCAGCGAGATCACGACCAACCCCTTCCAGATCACGTTTGCAGACCTGACGGGCATCACCCTGACGGCCGGCATCTGGAACAGCGGACTCCAGCGCCTCGAGTGCTAAACTACCGGCCAAAGGCCAGAAAGGAGGCCGCCCATGTATAGAGGTACCACACCAACCATCACCATCAACTGTGACATCGACGTCAGCGAGTTCGTGACCATGTGGGTAACATTCCGCACGCAGCAGCTCGCCACCTATGCCCCGCCGAAGCAGGTGGAAGTCACCAAGCACCTCGGGGACGAGGGCGTCGACGCGACCGACAAGGTCGTCACCGTCAGCCTGACGCAAGCCGACACGCTGCTGCTCGGCTCTCTGTCTCCAGACGAGGATCAACAGGTGGAGGTGCAGATCCGCGGCAGGACGGAGGACGGGCGCGCGTTTGCGAGCAACATTATGACCGCCCCGCTCAGCCGGATCCTGAAGGACGGCGTCATCTAAGTGAGCGTCGACTTCAATGCCTCGTTCTCTGGCAGCGCGGAGACCTTCGGGGCGAAGATGACCGAGACGCCTGCCTCCATGACCGCCTCCATGAAGGAGACGGGCGGCGGCAGCGCCTCAAACTACGAAGCCCTGCGCAACAAGCCCAAGATCAACGGGCACGAGCTGATCGGCGACATGACGCCGGCGCAGCTCGGCATCACGGACGACAGGCACCACACCCACAAGCAGGCGCAGGCAGCGAAGGTGTGGACAGTCGCCCACAACCTCGGAAAGCGGCCCGCCGTCACGGTCGTCGACAGCGCCGGCACTGTGGTCATCGGGGAGGTCGACTACCTCGACGACAACACCGTGCGCCTGACCTTCTGCGCAGCCTTTTCCGGGACTGCATACTTCAACTAAGGAGGTAAACCCGTGAAATTCCTGACAAGCATTGATCTCTCACAGAACGAGATCCAAAACGCCATCATGCAGCCGCTCGCTGCACCTCCGGCCAACCCGAAGATCGGCCAGATCTATTTCAACAGCATCGACCTGACGCTGTACCTGTGGACAGGTGAGAAATGGATCCCTGTGCCGACCAAGACCTCGCAGCTCGAGAACGACAGCGGCTTTATCACCTCCGGCGACATCCCCGAGGGCGCAGCAGCGTCCACGACTACGCCGAAGATGAACGGCACCGCCGCCGTCGGCACTGAGATGGCGTTCGCACGCGGCGACCACGTCCACCCCAAGGACACCAGCAAGCTGAACACGGACGGCGACGGCTCCAACGTGACCGTCGCCTTCGAGGCATCGGCCAAGCGTGAGGCGCCCACCTCTGGCGAGAAACTGAGCGTCCTGCTCGGCAAGGTGCTGAAGTTCTTCAGCGACCTCAAGACCGTGGCCTTCTCCGGCAGCTATAAGGATCTGAGCGACAAGCCGACGATCCCGTCCGCTGCCGCTGACGTCGGCGCGATCCCCGCAACGGAAAAGGGCGCAGCCGGCGGCGTGGCCGAGCTGGACAGCGGCGGCAAGGTGCCGGCCAACCAGCTCCCGAGCTATGTGGACGACGTCGTCGACGCCTACATCCGCACCGGCGCCACGGCCCTCGGTGCCGACTGGCTGAGTAAGACATCCGGCGGCGCCGCCCTGACACCTGAGTCCGACAAGATCTACGTCATCCTGAGCGAAGGCGAGTACCAGAACAAGACGTACCGCTGGAGCGGGACGACCTACGCCGTCATCGGCAACGACCTCGCCATCGGCGAGACTGCGAGCACCGCCTACCGCGGCGACCGCGGCAAGACGGCATACGACCACAGCCAGAGCGCCCACGCTCCCGCCGACGCCGAGAAGAACGTCCAGAGCGACTGGAACGAGACGGACGGCAATAGTGACGCCTTCATCAAGAACAAGCCCACGATCCCGAAGGCCGTCACCAAGACTGTCCAGACCCTCAGCGACGCGGCGAGCAAGAGCTTCACCGTCACCGGCTACATCCTCAGCGTGATCCTGATCGACAGCGCCACCAAGGAGCAGGTCATCGGCGACGTCTCTTTCGAGAACGCCACGGCCTCGGCCAACGGCAAAGTCACGGTCACGCTCGCGGCCGCGCCCTCCAACCCGATCCTCGTCATCATCACAAGCATCGCACTGTAAGGAGGCCGGCCTATGAAACACTACGGAGCAGTCGACGACCCGAAGGACATCACGACGAAGGAGTATGTCGACGCGGCTGACAACGCTCTGAAGGTGAAGGTCGACGCCCTGTGGGACTTCGTTTGCACGGACATCACGAGCAACCCCTTCCAGATCACATTCGACGATCTGGAGGGGCTGACCGTGAGATCCGGCATCTGATTTCTATCCACGCCCTCCGCGAGGAGGGCGACTGGATGGCGTTTCCGATGGTT
>OMCA01000479.1_pt1 | contig 23105 bp, 34 predicted proteins | sample 1673621 | NCBI WGS metagenome assembly OMCA01 (sample SAMEA103958117, study PRJEB25191) | human gut metagenome | biome: human-associated habitat [ENVO:00009003]; feature: intestine environment [ENVO:2100002]; material: feces | place: Germany | collected 2013/2015
CCAAAGGCTCCGCCTTTGGAATCCGCAAGCCTTTAAAAAGGCTTGACCTAAACTTTAAGTGTCTTAAATAAATATGCCAGCTAAGTGGTAGTTTAGTCCTCCGCGTGAACAAACCTCCCATATACACTACGAGCGAGGCAAAGCCGAACGATTACGCGTCTCCGCCGCGGGTCGGCACCCGCACAACGCTCGTATTCTTTTCCTTGAGGTATGTAGACTCAAGGTCTGCCAAATGCAGCTTGACAGCAAGCGGATACTTCTCATAAGCAAGACTTATCGCAAAGCTTCCTCCCCTTGCTGAATCGTCAAAGCCGCCCATATGCCAACGAATAGCCATAGCCTCGCTTGTTTTCAGACGCATAAAGCGTTCAATCAGAAATACCGACTTTTCGCCGTGTCCATAAGGAAAAGCGTCCTCAACCGTATAATAAGGAACTTTCTCCCACTGACCTGTAACATCATTTTTGACATTTCTTGTCGAAACCTTATAGAACTGAGCCTTACACAAATCGTGAAGCAAGGCACAAATAGCGAAACTTTCCTCGCTATCCTTGCCCTCCTCAAAATATCTTTCACGAAGTGTCTTATAAACATTAAGGCTGTGAAGTAGAAGTCCACCCTCACAAGCACCATGATATTTCGTGCTTGCTGGTGCTGTAAAAAAGTCTGTTTTCAAAAGCCAATCAAGAAATTCCTGTGAACCTTGACGCTTGACATACTCATTATAAATCTGCAAAAATTCTTCCTTGTTTGTCATAGATACCTCATTTCATATCGTCATTATAATGGGCTCTTTCGCCGCCGATAAATTTAGGACGGGTTCTTGCACTTGTAATATGTGCCTTGCCAATATTCTTAACTGAAATCACAAGCGGTACAGCAACTTCTTTAAGGTGCATACCGATAAGAACTCCGCCGATGTCGATTCCTGCATCAGCCTTAATATGCTCAACTGCAACAGGATTTTCAAGTGTATTATAGGTAATCGTAGCGAACGAACCGCCCGCCTTTGGTTGAGGTACAACATTAACCTCTGGCTCACGAAGCTTTTCGGCGGCTTCACGCTCTGTTATGATTGCTCTGTTTAAATGCTCACAGCATTGAGCCGCAAGGAAAATCCCCCTTGATTTAAGTTCGGGATAAATTCCGTCAAAAATTGCTTGTGCAATTTCCATACTTGATGCCTTGCCGTAATTTTCACCCTTAACTGTACTTGATGAACAACCAACAACAAAAATACTTCCCTTGCCGATTTTTGCCTGCTCAATAATTTCAAGTACTGCTGTTTTTGCTTGCTGTGTAAGCTCTTCAAACATAAAATCACTCCCAATAAAACTCTCAAATAGAGCATAAGGCATTCTGCCATATCAGCAGAACGCCTATGTTCCAATAGTTATACTATTTTACTTAATCAACTGAATTATTCCTCAGTTGCTTCTTCTGACTTTTGGTCCTCAAGAAGCTCTCTGATAGAAAGGCTGATACGCTTCTTATCGAAGTCAATCTTAGTAATCTTAACAGTTACCTTATCGCCAATCTTAAGAACATCTTGTGGCTTTTCGATTCTCTCAGTAGAGATTTGTGAAATATGGATAAGACCATCAATTCCAGGAAGAATGTTAGCGAAAGCACCGAAGTCTGTCATACCTACGATAGTAGCCTCTGTTACTGTTCCTTCTGGATAATCACGCTTAAGGATTTCCCAAGGGTTATCCTCTGTATTCTTGTAGCCAAGAGAAATCTTGCCCTTTTCGCGGTCAAGGTCCTTGATGTAAACTTCGACAGTATCGCCAACCTTTACAACCTCTGATGGGTGCTTAATGCGTCCCCATGAAAGTTCAGAAATATGAATCATACCGTCAATTCCACCGATGTCAACAAATGCACCGTAAGAAGTGAGGGACTTAACTGTGCCTGTGTACTTCTTGCCGATTTCTGCTGTTTCCCAGAATTTATCAGCAAGCTTCTGACGCTCTTCCTTGAGGATAGCACGAATTGAGCCAACAGCTCTTCTTCTGCCCTTATTTACTTCAATAATCTTGAAAGAAACTTCCTTCTTGAGGAGATTCTCAAGTGGCTCGCCTCTTGTAGCAGTTGCCTGTGATGCAGGAATGAATACACGAACGCCATTAGCTACTGCAATGACGCCGCCCTTCACAACATCAGTTACAAAGCCAGTTACAGGTGTATCTTCTTCATTAGCCTTAATAATTTCGTCCCAGCCCTTGATAGCGTCAAGACGCTTCTTAGAGAGCATGATTGTACCCTCTTGGTCATTTGTACGCATAATCAAAAGGTCAAGCTCATCGCCAATCTTAACAAGATCTTCAGCCTTAGCATTAGGGTCGTTAGAAAGCTCTGCAAGAGGAATAAAGCCTGCCTGCTTTCTGCCGACATCAACATAGACTTCGTTAGGAGCTATGCCAACTACAACGCCATGCACCTTCTCATCTGTATTAAAATTTTTGAGAGATTCCTCAAGAAGCTCTGCAAAGTTTTCTGCTGTGTTTTCTGTTTTTTCAATGTTCTCTGTCATGGTATTAAATACCTCCTTAATAATCCTTGCAGGAGTAGAAGCCCCTGCAGTTATGCCAATTATATCAGCATCAATCAGAGCAATGTCATCAAGCTCGGCAGCACTCTCAATAAGATAAGTTCTCTCACAATTGCTTTTACACACCGAGAAAAGCTTTGCCGTATTAGAGCTTTGCCTTCCGCCTATGACAACCATAATATCGGAGATAGAGGCAAGTTCTTCTGCCTCTGATTGCCTAATTGATGTGGCACTACATATTGTATCAAATATTTTAGCATTTGTATATACTTTTTTGAGAAGTTTTAAACAATTTTTCCATTCTTTTACATCATAAGTAGTTTGGGCGACAACACATATAGAAATATTTTCAATATTTTCGAGTTTTTTTAGTAATTTTCCCAAATCTTCGTAATTTTTGAAGATATAATGCTCGCCCTCGCAGTGACCTACGATACCCTGAACCTCAGGATGATTTTCATCTCCTGCAATAAGTATAACCTTGCCTTCACGAGAATTGTCTTTTACGATTTGATGAATCTTTGAAACGAATGGACAGGTAGCATTTTCGTATGAAATTCCTTTCTGTTCGATTTCATCAATCACACTCTGAGGAACTCCATGAGAGCGTATAACGAGTGTTCTGTCCATACTGCTCAAATCGTTCGGAGTATCAGCGATTTCAACGCCTCTTTCTGCAAGCTCCGCAACCATATGCGGATTATGGATAATAGGACCGAGTGTAGTAACCTTCTTGCCCTCTTCGAGCAGATTATTTACTATTGTAACGGCTCTGTTCACTCCGAAACAAAATCCCGCTGACTTTGCTAAAATTATTTTCATGCTTCACCTCCAAGAGAGTTTCTATTGTTTTAGAAAGCCTTTCCGAAAGAAATCGACATTTCTTTGCACAAGTACCGTTTTCTTTTTCGACCTGTATAGTATCGCCTATTCTTACTGTTATTTTTTTAAACGGACGAATTTTTCCTTCAAAGTATATTGAAGCTGGAATTATTGGTACTCCAGCTCTCATGGCAAGCAGTGATGCACCAGCTTTAATCTTAAAGCTGGTTTCATCATTAACAATTTTGCCCTGAGGAAAAATTCCCACTATACAACCATCATCAAGGAGCTTCTCCGCTTTCACAACTGCTGATTTATCAGCACTGCCTCTTGCAACAGGAAAAGTTCCTACACTTTTCAAAAGCCATGCAAAAAGCTTTCCATGGTCATCAAAAAGCTCTGATTTAGCCATATAATAAATCTTCCTTTTCATAACGCAAGAAATAATTATAGGGTCAAGCAAGGAACGGTGGTTTGCACATAAAATTGCACTCCCCTGAAAATTTTGCTCTCCTATTATTTTAACTCGAAACAGAAAAAAAAACAAGACCCTACACAATACTTTTAAAAAATGGTACATTAGTACAACTGTCCTTTCGGAAAATATCTCCAAAATAGACTGTTACTTTCTTGAATTAAGCTCCTCTGCACGCATTTCCTTGATTCTATCCATTACAACATTACTTGCATATCTGTATTCTTGGCGGTCGCCGTTTTTAATTCCAAGCTCCTCTACGGAAATAGGCTTTCCCCACGAAATAGTTACACGCTGAAAAACTTTGATTTTCTTATTTTTTGGGGTAATACATACAGGAATTATCGGAACATTCATCTGATGTGCAACAATAGCCGCTCCCGAACGAGGCCTTAAAAGCTCGCCTGTCTTAGAACGAGAACCCTCGATAAAAATTCCGAGAAGCTTTCCCTCTGAAATAAGTTTTTCGCCCTCATTGATAGCCTTACCGTCACCTGCTCCTCTTTCGACTGGAAAAGCACCAAGTGTTCTTATCAGCTTTGCAAGAAATTTATTATGAAAAAGTTCAGCTTTAGCCATATAGAATATTTGACGCTTTTGAGTTAGTGCAAGAAGTACAGGGTCATAGTTTGAAAGGTGGTTTGATGCAACAACAAATGCACCATCGTTAGGAACATTGTGCTTTCCCTTAACTTTATAGAAAAATAACAGTTTAAATATTGGGATTACAACAATTCTTCCAACTACATAAAGTGGATTTCGTTTCATCAGACTCTCTCCTCTACAAGCTTAACCAAGGCATCTATGGATTCTTCAAGAGTCATATCTGAGGTATCGAGAATTATGGCATTTTCTGCAGGCTTTAAAGGAGCAATCTCACGATGAGAATCGTTATAATCTCTTGTTATTATGTCCTTTAGAACCTCGTCATAATCACATTTTATTCCTTTTTCTTCAAGCTGCTTAACTCTGCGTTTTGCACGAATTTCTGGTGAGGCTGTAAGGAAAATCTTGACGCTTGCATTAGGCAAAACAACTGTGCCAATATCTCTGCCGTCCATAAGTACATTATCTGTTTTTGCGAAATCTCTCTGTGTATCAAGCAAATATGCTCTTACTGCAGGAATTGCCGAAACCTTAGATGCCATCATTGATGCTTGTTCTGTACGAATTTTTTCTGAAACATCTTCATCACCAAGCAAAACATGCTGTTCACCATTAAAGAAAACTATGTTAATATCAAGACTTTTCAAAAGTTTCTCGACTTCTGCTTCGTTTTGAATATTGGTATTACTTCTTGCAGCTGCAAGACCAATAGTTCTATACAAAGCACCTGTATCAACATAAATGTAGTTAAGTCTTTCGGCAGCGGCTCTTGCGATTGAACTTTTTCCTGCACCGGCAGGTCCGTCTATTGCTATTGAAATCATTTTTAAACTTCCTTTCAAAATATTATTTTATATTGTCAGTCTTGAAACTGTAAAAAGCACTATAAAATTTATCTAAATTTTTCAAGTCTATATAATTGTTCATCATCAATTTCATTAACACCATTTTTATAATCATAGCCAAACTTTTTGTAAAATTTTACCGCCGTAATCGATGCGGGTATTTCAATTCTCTTTGCTCTAAAAAAATAATCATCTTGTTCAAGTGTTTCCATAATTTTTCGTCCAATTTGAACGCTCAATTAGTTTATCGGCAGTTAAAAAACTAATGTCATTTTCTATGTACTCACTTGAATAATCTTTTGAATTTGTTGTTCTTAGTGTTTTAGCAATAACTTCTGCCAATTCTACACTATCTTCATTTTTGAATTTTCTGATAATCATCTAAAACACCTATCCAAGTCTATATTTGTTAAATTGATATGATTTCTTTCTAATATTAAAGCTTACTTTCTATTAAGCCCTCAAATTCAGACAGCCATTTAGGACGATAACCATTTGTATATCTAAAAATATCGTTTTTTATTTCCGCAACCTTTACAAAACCATTTTCGTTATCATAGAATATAACCTCATCGCAATATGGAATAACTTCATTAAGAGATTGAAAGCGTATTGAATAACGCCTATGAACATCTTCTTTTGGAATATCATGACCGCCCTTGCGAACCCTGTTTTCTATTCTGCAAAGGCTTTCGTCCTCAGTGCTTAACCCCACATAATACATTCTGACATAGTAACCTTTTTGACGAGCCTTTTTTATTGTACTTAGCGTCATATGAACTGAAAGAGTCGTTTCTTGAGTAAAGGATATATTCTTTTCAAGGCAGTCATTTATAATTTTTATAGCCTGTCTGCCTGCGGAAATATTATTATAATTGTGTTCCTTTGCAATATAATCAGCGTCAATTATTCGTCCGAGAATCATTCCTTGACCTTCAAGAACTCCACGAAGACTTGTTTTTCCTGTGCAATCTAAACCCGCTATAATTGTATAGGTGTTCATCTTCAGCACCTCTTTCAATTATTTTACATAGCAGCTGACTCCCCTGCAACAACTCCTGTTGCAAAGGCTAACTGGAGATTGAATCCACCTGTGTATGCGTCTATATCAATAAGTTCTCCTGCAAAATATAAGCCTTTTACTAATTTTGATTCCATAGTTTTTGAGCTTATTTCTTTAACACTTACTCCGCCTGATGTGACGATTGCCTCGGCTATCGGTCTGAAAGCCTTAATCGTAATCGGAAAAGCCTTAATCAATTCCAAAAGTCTGTGTCGCTCTGCTCTTGTAATCTCATTGCATTTTTTATGTTCTGATATTCCAGAAAGTGAAATTATTACAGGTATCATTTTCTGCGGCAAGAGTTTGCCCAGTGAATTTATAAAGTCTTTATTCTTAAATTCGGAAAAATCACGAAGTATTCTTGCATCAAGCTGTTCCTCGGAGAGTGCTGGCTTTAAATCTATAATAATCTTATATCTTCCGCTCTCCATTTCTTTTATGTGCGATGAGGCACTCAGAACAATCGGTCCGGAAAGTCCGAAATGGGTAAACAAAAGTTCTCCAAAATCTGAATAAATCGTCTTTTCTGTTTTTGTATCTAAAAGGTCTATTTTTATATTTCTAAGTGAAAGTCCCATCATATCACAACAGTAGCTTTCAATAGATTCAAGCGGTACAAGTGAGGGCTTTATCTTTGTTACAGTGTGTCCTGCCTGACGGGCAAGAACATAGCCATAGCCGTCACTTCCTGTCTTAGGATATGATGCACCGCCACATGCTAAAATCACGCTATCGGCAAAATACTCAATGCCATTTGAATCCTTAACGCCTTTTATAGTGTTATTTTCTATTATAAGTGACTTTATATTTTTCTCATAGATTGAACAGCCTGCACTTTCCGCACAGCTTATCAAAGCATCTGCTATATCCTTAGCCTTATCCGAAACAGGAAAAACTCTGTTTCCACGCTCTGTTTTAAGTTCTACTCCAAGCATTTCAAAAAAGCTCATAGTATCTTCTGGTGAAAAGCGATTCAATGCACTATAAAGAAATTTAGGATTTGTCGGTGTATTATTCATAACAGTTTCGATACTGCAATTATTCGTAACATTACATCTGCCTTTGCCTGTTATGAGTACTTTTCGTGCTGGTCGGGGATTTTTCTCGAAAATTATAACCTCTGCCCCACTCCATGCCGAATGGATTGCCGACATAAGGCCTGCCGCTCCGCCTCCGACAACAATTACACTTTTATTTTTTGTCAAGAGCGTCATCCTCTCCGCTTTTTTTATAGACTTTATATTGCGACCAGATTTTCTCAAGCGTATTAAAGGTTTTTTCCGCCTCCTCACGCCTATTCAGAACAGTAGCTACAATAAGTGCGTTAATCATTCCAAGAGGTGCTACAAGAGAATCGACTACACTTGCCATACCACTTCTTGCAAGAAGCAAATAGTCAGCCGAATCCGCCAAAGGGCTTATAAGACTATCTGTGAGTGCTATTGCTTTAGCACCACACTTTCTTGCTGTTTGAACAGCAAAAACAGCCGCCTTTGAATATCTCGGAAAGCTTATTCCAATCATAACATCATCTTTGCACATACGCATAAGCTTTTCGCTTATTTCTGTTTCGCTATATGTATTAATTACTGTAACATTTCCGAAAATCATTGAATAATAATATCCAAGGAAATTTGCCAATGCCTCGGAACTTCTTACTGCAAATATATATATCTTTCTTGCTTTTGATATAGCATCAACAGCATTATAAAAATCTTCTTTTGAGGTTTCTTCTATTGTTGAATTTATTCTGTCTATTTCTTCTTGTAGGATAAATTCAAGAATATCCTTTTTGCCGATACGCTTTGCTGCAACATCAATTCTCTGCACAGAAGTAAGCTTCTCACGAATCATCTCCTGCATAGCGTGTTGCAATTTTGGATATCCATCATATCCAAGCTCTGTGGCAAATCTAACAACTGTCGATTCACTTACTCCAACAGCATTTCCAAGCTTAGATGCTGTCATAAAGGCCGCCTCATCGCAGTGGTCACTTATGTATGTAGCTATGAGTTTTTGTCCTTTAGAAAAATTCGGTAACTGCTTTTCAATTTTAGAAACAAGATTTTCCGCCATTTTTAAACCTCCGAACGCTATATCAGTTTATTGAGATAGCGTTATTTATACCTTTTTTGGCATACCTATAAATATTTTATTACTAATTCTTAATAAAATCAAGTAATATGAAGTAAAATCTGAGTTTTTTGAATAAGTAAGCAAAATATTAATGAATAAGCAAATGAAAAATGATGTACTCAAGTAGAGGTGTATTATATCATGAAAAATCAAGTCTACACAGATGACCACACAGTCGGGAGATATCGTTCTGTATTCTAGAAATCAGCTTGTGGTGTTTTTCGGCTCGAATTCGTGGAGCTATACAAAATTGGGACATATCAGCGGTCTGTCTGCCGATGAGTTGACAGTATTGTTGGACAAAAAGCAGACGGTTATAGAACTTCAGCTAAAGTCAAAGTAAGTCGCGAGAATAAAGGTGACTTACCTTGGGACAGAAAAGATTGCAGGCGGTTAAAGACACACATACAATACGGCTTAAATACTGCGATTTCATAAAAAGAAAGTTTGAAAATATGTTGGTTTAAAACCGCCTTATGATTTCTCTATATATGAATGCCGAAGAATGTTCCCAAGTTTGTACCTGCCCCTTTGCGAACATTAAGCCCAGCCTGGGCAGTGACTTTGACAGAATAATCTGTCTTTTTAACATTGCTTGGCTTTGTAACTGGCTTAGTTGTTGCGGGTTTGGTAGATGTGTAGTCTTTAAAAATCCAGTTCATATCAACTGAACCCGAAACGCCCGGCACACTACCACTTTCCGAATACTGCCAGATTGCACAATTGTAGCTTGGTGCAGACACGCCCCAGTTTGCAAGCCAGATGTCGTACTTATTTATCAGCTTGTCTTTATGCAAATAATTGCATAGCCAATTCGGGTTGCAATAGAGCATTGGACGATAGCCAGCAGACTTGATTCTATCGCAGAAGGCAATAACAATGCTTGTAAGAGTGTCTTTGCCAAGATGAGCTTTGCGAGATTAGTTGCTCCAAGCATCAATATCCTTTTCAGCAATCTGGCTATTCTTTTCGGCAATCTCAGACTCATAAGTACTTACTTGCACTTTATAATTTTCAATCTGTTTTTTTACATTCTTCTAATTCTTTTCTTTCTTCGGGGGTAAATGGTTTTAAATCACCTGAAAGTTTCTGTATCTTTCCATAAATAGCTGCTTCTATAATGCTCATTTATTATTCCTCCACTTCAGGCAATCCAGCTATACTTGTAAGTACAGACAAAACACCAGCCAATAAACTTGCTGATGCTACTGCAAGCCAATTTACATCTTGCATAACTGCTGCTACGCCAATCGTAGCCACCGCTGTTTGAGCCATTGTCTTTATTGCTCTGATACCCGCAGCCTTAAGCCAAACATTTGTTTTATTTTTCATATTATTACTTCCTTTCGCTTTCTAAATCGGCAATTCTATGATTAATAATTTTAAGTTGTTCTTCTTGCACACTTGCTTTTTCTTCGAGGTGATACATTCGCTCAACTAAATTATTATGTTTATCTACTTTCTTTTCTAATTCACTTATACGATAGGTTGTTAATTTATTACCTGCTAAAATACCGCCAAAAGTACCGATAAGTGCCAATCCACCAGAAATAAGTGCAGAAATCACGCTTGAATCCGTATCCATCACTCCTTGATTTTAATCAATGTATTGCTATCAATAGCGAAGTATTTGTTGCTATCAATAATCAATATATTTCCTGCAAGAACATTTGAGCAATCATACACATTTTTCATATCGTATACAGCACTGCTATTTTGCAAAAGCGGTTTACTTTCTATAATTTCTACATTTTCATCTCGACTATAAAGCAAACGATTAGTTGTTTTATAAATTTCGCCCTTATGATTTTCGTCTGTACGAATAAACTCCGATTTGCTTGCTATTGTATTAATATTATTGCTATAAGCTATAACATTAAAGTCCTGCTCGTGGTACGACATTAAATTGTACTTATAAGCATTCGGCAGAGATTGATTATGGTCACTAAACAACATTACTACTGTGTTATCGTTTGAAATTAACATAAAGTTAAATGTCCTCGTCGCTATATCTGTTACGAATTTCATAGCACTTGAAAAAAACAAGCCTGCACTTGATTTATCCACATTATTGATTACTGTCTGTATATTATATTGATAAGTTGACTTATTAATCGCCACGGCTCTTATAAGCTTTATCTTATAGCAGTTATTCACATCAAAAATTATAGTAATGATATGAGATGAATCTTCATTAGCAAACTCTGCGTCAATATCTGTTTCGCAAGTAATTCTGTTATCTGCTGATGTTAATTCATTCGCAAATGCTTTTATAAAATCCTTTTCTGTTCCGTTTATGCTTATAATTTTATTCACATAAGACATAATATTTCCTCCTCATTATCTAAGTTTGATGTTGTACTTAATTCAGCGATGGGATATATAATTTCGATTTTATGATTGTTGAGCCATTCGACAACGCTTTCACTATCTTCATCACAAGTCCCTGTCGGCAAAACGATATAAAGTGCTTGCGAGCTGTTTATGTATATTGCCGTTTCAGTTACAGCAGTTAAAGCTTTTTGCTTACTTACAGATAATCTATTGCAATATACATTTGTTGCCTGTGGTTCTATCAAATCATTAAATGTTGTTTTTGTATAGCCTATCGCAAAAAATCCGCTTGCAACCCTTGAATCTCCGCTCTTTATAATTGCCGTAATCGGAGTATCTCCGTCAATTACAGCGTATCCGCATTTTTTCTCAACTGATACTACACCATCTGCGATTTCAATAACATCACAAGTTCCATCGGGCAGGCTATAGAGCATTATGCCGTTTATAACTTTGCCTGTTAATGCTGACGGATTATCAAATGACTTAGTTCCGTTTATTGTTTCTGTCGTTTCTCCATTAACGGTATCTGGTAGATTATAATACTTTATTGGCATACTAAATGCGTGTGTCTTTACTGCAAAATGTAGTGGCTTAACTGTATAATGGTCTGACTTGCCACCGCTGGGCTTATCGAGCTTGGCTTTCAGACCTACTTTAGACTTAACAACACCTTTCATCATACATCACTCCTTTTGCGTCAATGTATTAGTAACAACAAATTCACTGCAATCTATGACAATATAATATTCTCCGCTTGCAGTTTGCAAGGCCACTTCATACAGATAACTTCCGAGTAGTTTTTGTGTGTCAGCAGGCTCAAGCGTTATATTATAGCCATCACCATCTTTACTATCTGAGGTTGATTCTTTTTTAATAGTGTAGTCAATAGCAGATAGCGACTTTTTAACGCCAAAGATGAGTTTATCTCCACTTTCAAGAGTATAAATTGTATCGTCATCGTTATAGATAACAATATTAATAGTCTTTGTTGTGCCACGCTGTATAGTTAGATTTGTATTACCTTCGATATTTAGTTTGGCAACTTGTAATGATATGCCGACAATTCTCAAATCTTCAATGGCTTTCGTCAAAACAACAGCACAATCAAAAATACCTGACTGCTCTGTAAAATCATCCGATAATTCAAATGATACCACGCCATTTTCAGCGTCCTCAATTGTCCCTTCGACACTTACTGCACCATCAGAGCGTATTTCGTACAGTTTAATTGTAAAGCCTGTTAAGTCAAGCATTTTATTTACAACTGTTGCGTTTGAGGTTGGAATAACTACACCCGACTTTTCAACGATATTGCAAGTAATCTTTCTGCTATCAGCTTCACCTTGTACAGCATAGAGATTGACTTGATTCATCTCATAAGCATTGAGATTGACTTCGTATTCCATTTACATCACTCCCAACTCAAATATTTTAAAGTAGTTCCATCAGATAAAGTTCTTGTATTAAAAACTATTGTATGCCCGTCAAGTTTCAATGTATTAGTTTCAAGCACCGAGTTTCCGGAAGAAGAAATATAAAATGCACCAACATTCGACTTTGAATCGTTACTAAGTCTAAATGTATGCGAAGTATATGCTGGTGCATATATAGAATCTTTATCGCTTTCTGATTTCTTTTGAATTTTTATGCCACCTATAGAAACACTATTATTAAACGTTGCTTGGTTAACTAACACAAAAGATTCAGCGTTACCAACGCAACCAATTTTACCAAGTTCCGTTGTTGTATTTCCTTCAACTTTACTTATAATTATAAGTCCAGAGCTTAATGTGAGTTTTGTAGTAATGTTTGAAGTTTTGCCGATAGTTTGAATAACTCCGTTTTTTATATCTATTGACACTGTTCCATCTGCACTTGTTATAGTGCCCGTTTTTATTAAATCGGCGTTTAAAGTTCCTGCATTTATCCAATCGGCAACTATGCCCTCTGTTGCAAGGATTTTTAAAACAGCATTTCCGTTTTTATCAACTCCTGCTATATATGTCTTTCCACCGTCAGATGATATAAAAATACCGTCAACAGTCTTTTTCCATATTGTTTTGCTATCGGATAAATTTTCTTTATCGTGCATATAACAAATAATTGAGCCATCGTCTTGAGATTCTACGGTTTCATAATAACCCATAGCATTTGTTGCAAGCTGATTCATCTGCTGCACTCTGATGTCATACTCGGATATTTGCATTTCCGCTTGCTTCTTAGCCATAGCGATTATTGTAGCCGACTGACTTCCTCCGGCACGATTCTTTTCGTTGAATGTTTCTGCGTCACAAGCTATCTGCATTTTATTGTCAATGTTAAAAGTAACGCTTGTAATATATGTCTTGTAAGCATTTCCGCTGTAATCATATATAGTGACAATATCTCCTGCTTCGATTGACGGGTCGGAAATTATCTCACCTTCAAAAGGCGTTATAGTTTTCTCAAGGATATTATCAGAAAAAGCGGTGGCAAGCGAATTTACAGAGCCCTGTGCAAGCGGATTATCTTCTATGTTTACTGCGTAGCCACTATGACCGATTATGTATGTTTTAGAATCTTCATCTGCTGTTGTAATTAATGCACAAGTAACCGTAACACTGCCTGAAATTTTCTGTCTTTCAGAAATTTCTCTATCAGTTTCCTCGTACCAACGCATATGAATCATACCGTCTACATCTACACGAGCAAAGCAACAGGCAAGCTGTGCTACATACGAAATAATATCTCTGTATGTGGCACTTTCATCTATAAAATCCTTGCTTTGCACATAAAAAGTGCTGTTTGGAAAATTAAGAGAAGCATATGGCACTCCACAGGCTGTACAAGCGTCACTGAATATCGACAAAAGCATTTGAGGAAATTTCAAGCTTGAATTGTAAGGTTTATCGAACTTAGCCATAGCATCATAAGCCACAATAGAAATAAAGTTTTCACTTTCAGTGATTTCTTCGGCATAATAAATACCTTTCTTTATCCATTCTGTTTTTGTTGTACCGTCATATTTCTGCTCGACTATTAAGCCCACTCTGACATCAAAGCTTGCCCCGTTGAAATCTATATCAGCAAGCTGTTTATTGCTGTTATCAATCTCAAGCACAAGTTCTTTGATAATTGCACAGCCTACATCAAAACTGCCTTCGTTAGATGTTGCGTCATTGATTTTTAAACCATTCTGCATTATGTCGCTGTCGGTGAATATTCTTTGTGTACCGTCTGCAAATGTACATATAACCTTTGCTTTAAAAGTCCTTCCTGATTGTTTAACTAATTCTTTATATTTTGATGATGTATTTTGCAATTATGACACCTCACATTTCTATAAAACTGCACGATATATTTGTAACTCTCTGCTCTTTGTCGCTCCAAAGGCTGTAATCCGCTGACATATCACCCGTATAAAATCGCCCTGTCATATATCCACCTGACATTATATCTGGATATGTAAGCATTACAACTGCACCCTTATTTTTGCAAAAATTTGCAAGCTTAGAAGCCTCTGCCCACGAAAGCATAGTCCAAGTAAAGCTTAGAGTGCGTTTTTGTGCAATAATATCCTTTGACATTGACCCATCACGAGTTGAGCGACCGCTCTCATCACTTGATAAGTCAGACAACTGCCAAGTACAACCTGTCGGAGAACTCATTTCAACACCGTCTATTTTAAACATTCAAAGCGCCTCCATAACGCCTATTTTTTCTCTTACGAACCTTAACAATTTTTCTTTCTATAAGCTCGCTATCAAGATATGTATTGTTTACATACTGCGTTTCTTCGCTGTTGAGCAAATCATATATTTTCTGCAACATTCTAATAACCCTTTCATCACAAACAGTTGTTTGTTGAGTTTCTGCTATCATACCTTTCAACTTAGATAACGGCGAAATAACCTCCGGGTCGCTTGAAGCGTTGGGGTTATAACCGACCATAGCTAAAGTCGGAGCAGTCGCCAAGCCACCTTTGGCGAGCTTAGGTATTAGGGGTGGTTCTGCTGGCATTGAAAAGCTCCAATCCTGACCAAAGAGGCTACCTAATACACCTGAAATGCCGCCTATCGAATCAACAATGCCTTTAACGGTGTAATATATACCAGACCATAGCATATTTATTCCGTCAATAATGAGATTAATTATGAATTTGATTATCGACCAAATACCATCCCAAATGCCCTTAAAGAAATCAGAAATACCTTTCCAAGCCTTTTCCCAATCTCCTGTAAATACGCCCGATATAAAGTCTATCAATCCACCTAATGCGTCTAATATTCCACCTATAACACCGCCTATAACACTAAAGCAATCTTTGCAGACTTCTCCTATTACATTAAATACTGTTTTAAAAACAGGGCCTAAAACTTTAACAATCCAATCACACAAAGGTTTTAAAAGTTTCTCCCATAGTGGATAAATAATTTCATTCCAAAGCTTTGTAATTACAGCGATTAGTTTATCGAAAATAGGCTTAAGGCAGTCACTCCACAAAGAATTTGCAAAAGCATAAATACTCGTTCCTACACCTTGCAAGCGTGACTGAACTATACCGCTTGAATCTGCAACTCTTTTCATAGCCGCTTCGGCGCTTCCTTGTAAATCTCCGAAAGTCTGTTCAAGCTGAGAGTTTGCGGCATTAACACTTGCCGCTGATTCAACGCAATCTTTACCGAACTTTATTACTGCCGCCGCACTGAAAGCTGCCGCAGCTGCACCTGCTATCTTCTTAAAAGCTCCACTAAAAGAGCTTTTCATAGATTTAGCCACATTATCAGCAGTCTTGTTTAAATTTTTTAATGACTTTCTGAATTTACCTGAATCAAGATTCAGCTCAAGAGCTATCTGGCCTACTATATCACTCAATATAATTCCTCCTTTCGCCTAAGAATTGCAAAATAAAAGCGCACACCATTTCTGATGTACGCTTGAATATTAAGTTTTAACTGTTATTTATCGAAGAATAATGACATTGCCATTACCACTATACCAAAAAGCCTTGCTTCTTGGTCATAGTTTATGTCAGGGTTAGCGTTTTCTCTTAGCTGTCCTGCCATAATGCGACCGAGATTTTCAGTAATCATAAATTGTCTTTCAAGCAATGGCATAGTTGGGTCTGTGAAGATTTTGTATTCGTCACTATCAGTTTTACGCAAAATACAGCTTTCATTAGTGATACCGTTTTCACCGCATTCAAGAATTTTTGCCATATCCTCTGTCAACTGGTATCTCTTTATATTGTAATGCTTACAGAAAGTATCATATATACGATGAACGGCAGATATTTTCGGCTGTTCTTTTTGCTCAAAGCACTTTGGTTCTTCCATATTTATGCCGTATGCCTTGCAAAATTTAACAAAACCGCTTCTTGTTATAGCGTAAAGTTGTTTAGACAGTCTTGGCAATCGGGGGTTTTCATTCTTGAACTTTTGTAATTCAAGTTTTTCGAGATAGTAGTAATCTTTAACTGCCTCTGCCTTTTGTCTAAACCACCACGCTATTGTTGCTTGCTTTATGCTTGTGATATGCTCAATATCCGCTGTCGTCAGCACCGGCACACCGTTATAGGTCTTATCGAAGTATTCATACTCTTTGGCTGGTTTTGGCTCGTGCTTCATTGTGTAAGTGCCTTCGTGGTTCAATGCTGGAAGCACTTCATTTGTCAGCCATTTACGGAATACTCTACACTTATCTGTACGGGTTTCAAGCATAAGGTCGTAGAGCTGTTCTTCTGTGATGAACGGTTGTGCATTGCGTACAACTGGCTTAATTTCGGCATTTTTGGCATTTTTATCAATTCTATCTTTAGCAGGATATTTTTTACCTTTTGCAATTCTAAATTGCCCTAAAGCCATTCCTATAGAGTAAAGTTCAAAGTACCATATGCCATTAATCTGAATCATCTGAATGTCGCTGTTTTCAAATTTCATTAGTTTTTTCATAATAGATTTCCTTTCTGTTTAGATTGACAGAAAACAAAATCTATAGTAAAATATTTATAGATAGAGTAATCTGTCGGTTTATAAATACACTCTGTATGTCCGCCAAGATATAAGCAGGGTGTATTTATTTTTGCTCAAAAAGCAGATATATACCTCGACGAATTGCTTCGCCTTTAGATATGTTATTTTCTTTACAGTATTTTTGCAGTTTCATCTCTGTTTCAACATCAAGTCTAATACTGTAACGAATATCTTTTGGCTTATCCACTTTTGGTCTTCCTGTGCGTGGTGACATTCATTTCACCTCTTTTCTTTTTGTCACACCTTTATTATAATTTATGTGTGGCATAAAGTCAAGAGGTTTTTCAAAAAAATGTTTCCAATACGGATAGATTAAAGAACTTTAGATACTTACTTTTTTACAGGCAAGCCGTTCCCGTCTTTGAATGTACCACTTAAAACTTTAATTATGTCATAAATATAACCAAAGAAAAAGCCTCCGCAAGTGAGTAGCCAAACAATACCTGAACCGACTTTTCCGACATAAAAACGATGTATACCAAAAAAGCCGAGTGCGATAGCAATTATTAAAGTTAGCTTTTTACTTTTCGGACTGCACGCAACACCTCTTACAGCATAACCAACATTATTTCGCTTTGGCGAAGCTTTTTCACTGCTTATAATATTCTGAACAATAATTGTTGGTTGACCTCCGCTGTTGTTTTGTGTTGGATACTCAAGCTCAGTTCTGCAATAAGGACAAAGACGATATTCACTTCCAACTTCTGCACCACAATGTTTACATTGCATTTCACACAACCTCCTGAGAATTTTGTAATTATTTGTCAAAATATTACCATAAATCACAAAATTTTTCAAGAGTTTTGTCAAATATTTTATTTAGCGGCAGATATAAACATCTGTTTGAATTGCTCGAGAGCAATAGAAGAATCCTGCTGGGTAACTTGCTTAGCTCTGCGGTTTCGCCAATCTGAACGGATTTTCTTTTGATGTGCGGTGAAGTACTTTAGCCTTTCTGGGTCGTTTTCTGCTCGTATCTGCACAATTCTGCCAAGTGGTGAATCAGCACTCAAGCCACGCAGAAGCGAGCAAAATTCGTCCCATTTCATATGTTTGAAGTCCTCTGAATATATCCTGACCCCATACTCCGACAAAAACGAGGAAACTATTAAATCAAAGTCCTCTATTATGTCGTAGCAAGGGTCGCTGTTTCCCCCGGCTCTTCACCGCCTGCGACAATCTCAACTGCCGACTGTACAAGAGTTGTGAAGTCCTCAAAATTAAGCTTTAGCTTTTTGAGCTTCTGCATTTCTGATTCATCAAAGAGAATATTGCACATATCGCTTATAGTTTCAGGTGTGACATTGCCGTTCAATTTTGGCAGGATTTCAAGAAGTGCTACTGCCTCATCATTTACTGTCAAAACTGTATCCTTAATTTTAATTTGTGGTTTCTGCTCAAAATTGAGCTTATCTGTAATATCAATAATCTTTGCCATAATTAAAACTTCCTTTCTTAGCCTGCTGGTGTTACTGTTGGCTTGCCTCTTGACATAAGGTCAAATTCGAGTGTACCTACTGCTGTGCTATCGCCTGCTCCAAGAGCGGTAACATTGATAACGACATCAAGCTTAACAACTGTGCCGTCAGGGAAAGTCCATTTAAGCACAGCATTACAATCTGTACCATTAAGAAAAGCCTTGCCTGCAACAAAATCATTGCCTGTGTCGCCAATATTACGCTTGCCTGATACTGAAATTGTTATAGATTTAGCTGTTTTAAGTCTGTTTGTCCAACCTCCAGCTTCGTATGGTTTCCATTCTTCTACACCATCATCAAACGATACTGAAAAGGTTTCCATATCAGCTATTGTATTTGTGGATTCTTCGCTTGCACCAATCGCAAACTGATTTTCATAACAAGGAAAAACACCTGATGTTACATTTGCCATAAATAATTACTTCCTTTCATAATAAATATCAAATTCAATTACATATTCATAAATGCCGTTATCGTCCGTTCCTACGCTTACGGGTTCAGATTGTAATAGCTTTATGAAATATACTTTCGTATCATTAAGCAGAAATGAAGAAACCGCCTCAAGCTGTTCGTATAGCTTGTAAGCGGTTTTCTCTGTTTCTGTCGAGTTTTTATTCCAGTGTATAAGCACCGAAATAGGCTTAATATTATAATTTGATTTACCACCGATAGCTCTTATAGCTTCGATTGTTGATTTACGCTGATAAACACAAATTGCTTTTTCTTTGTTTGCGTCAAGCTTACCTGAGTAGTAATAATCAGCAATATTAAACCCTTTAAGCCAATTCCGTATATCAGCTAAATAAATCATCTCATTAATCCTTTCATAATTTTTGTAAAGGTTTTATTACAGAAATCTTCGTGCTTTCCGCCTTTTTGCCAATCCTCGAACCAGTGAGCCTTTGCGTTTGGATTCTCATCTTTTTTGAAATTGTATTCAGGGTGATAGTAAAGACGGCGAGCATAAGGTGTTGAAGACACAATAGAAACTTTGCCTTGATTACTTTTTGATGTATCAACAAAAGTGCTTTCATTCTGCAGTGCTCCTGTGTCTCTTGGAATAACCTGTGCTTGAACTACCTCCGTATGGAGTGCTTCTGCCGTCTGCTCAAGAGCTGCCTGTGCTTTTGCTGTAATAGCTTTTATTGCTGTTTGATTTATCTTAATTTTTGATGTGACTTTCACTATATCAAGTCCAATCTCGTATAATTGATTGTGCCGTCAGGATTTCGAGCTTTTTCACCCTGATAGATTCTCCGCTTAATTCCGTTCACGATTACCTCACCATTTGAAAGTGCCGGCAGTTCAGGAGCAATATCACCGATAAAATAAGCCTGTGCAGATAACTGCACAAGCTGTTTATCGGCTGTAAGAACGGTTTTAGCCTTGTCTTGATAATTGCATAAGGCATTGATTTCAAGAGCCTTTAGCGGTTCTCCGTCCTCACTTAAACCCTCTTGATATACTGTAATCGTAATCGGCGTAGTACATACAGATTTAAGCACCAAGCAAGGGTATTTCATCTCAGCACCTCACAGCACAAGCCTGTTGACATAAGCCTGCTATAAGTAATCTGACGAACTATACAGCCATTCTTAACGCAAACACCTGTGTTATAGTCAAACTGCATTGATACGCCGTTTATACCGTATGATTTAAGCACTGTATCAAGCATATCTGCATATTCATCATAGAACTGCACAATCTCACAACAGCACTCTGTTATGGTTTCTTTTTGATAATCGGTTAAATTATCAAAGCCAGCTCCAATAATGCGGTTATAGGTCAAAGTATCAATTATTCTGCTTGCTTTACGGACAAGATTATCAAAGCTTTCAGGCACTACCGTATAATACTTTAGATAATTTGCTTCCGTTGCATAATTCTGCATAAATCATCACTCCACATAAGAACAGTAGATACCTGCAAGCTTGTTTTCATAGCAATGTGCATAAAGGTTATTGTTGCGGTACTTAAATACATGGCTGTCGCCCTGCTGGTCCTGGTCTGGGGAGAAATACTTGATGTACTGGTCAATAGCACAAACGGCAGCGGACTTTTCAACGCAGAGGAAGTTTACATTTTTACCCACACCAATAAGCTCATAATATGTATTCAAAGAGGATTTTGCAGGAGAGGAAACCTCAGAATAAACGCCGCCACTTTCAGTGTAATACTTCTTGTTCTTCACAACATCAGTGTCTTTAGTCTTTACATACTGACCTTCGGATTTCTTAAAGCCGTAATTTGTAGTACCGTCATTAAGAGTTATTGCAGTATACATTCTTGTCTGAGGTACTTCGATTATGCTCGAAAACTTAGAAAGAACTGCCCTTGACTGAGTTGTATCAAGGTCGTCAATACTTGTTCTGAGTGTCGGAGTGATGAAGAGTATACGGCTTTCTGTCGGTACTTCTGCTTCGTCCATTGTGTTTGAGCAAGCACGCAAAGCACTAATAACTTCCGAGCCATTAGAAAGCTTTTCAGCCTTTGTTGTAATGCCCTCTTTACCGCAAATCTTTGCAATTCTTGCGGCATCTGTTTCAGGTACAACCTTAGTACGGATAAATTCGCTTGAAAGCTTTGCAAATGGGGTTTCGAGAGCCTCATCGTTATCAAGTCGGTCAATTCTCAAATCCTGAGAACGCTCCTTGTCATACTTAATGGTTTCCCACACAAAAGATGTAGAACCCTTTGTATAGCCATCGTTACGGCTGAAATCGCCAAGTCCGTCCATATCAAGCTTAGCAATCTTTATTTCGCCATTACTGCCCTTTTTTACTGTTACCTCATCGCCCTCAAGGATTGAAGTTTTACTTGCTTCCTTATAAACCTCGTCAAGCAATGGAAGATATACTGTTGATAATTCAATATTATTCATAAAATTTCCTGCCTTTCTTAATTTTTAAGTCCGAACGCTTTTCTAAGCATAGCGTTCTGTTTTTCTTTGTCTTCGCTGTTATCGCCGTCAGCACCGATTTTCTGAAAACCACCCTTTGATGTTTCACCTTTTAGCTGTGGAACATCTTCAAGGACCTTGCTTACGGCTGATTTCAGCTTTTCATCATTGATTTTTCCACTTTCATCAGTAACGCCCGAAAAATCAGCCAATTTCAAAATATACGGTACCGTATCGGCTGAAATACCAAGCTTGAAAGCAGTAAGAGTTGCTTGCTGATTAAGTCTTGCGGTCAGCTCTGACTGCTTGTACTGCTCAATCTGAGCCTGCATAGCACTAACATCAGGCTTATTCTTTTCTCTGTTTGTTTTATAGGTGTTTATCGCCTGTGTAATTTCCTCCTCGGTCATTCCCTGCTGTGCAAAGTATGACTTTAGAGCTGCGTTGCTGGCTCTCTGTTCTCTCGCCTGAACCATACTGTCAAGCTGTTCCTGTGTATAAGTTGCCTGTGTTCCGCCTTTGGCAGCGTTACCTTCTCCGCCCGTATTATTCTGCTGAGCGTTAGCAGTCTGTTGTGTTTCCTGCTGTTCTGACATAATATTCTCCTCCGTTTTATGCCCGTCGGCTTATTCCTCAGCTTTTAACGCCGTCAGAGTTTTGGGCATTAAAAAAGCACCCTTTTCAGAGTGCTTAGTTTCTTTTTATGAAGCGTTCTTCGATAAATTCTCGGAAGTCCATTGTTTCACCTACTTTCGTTAGTGCTTAAAATACTGTATTAATCCGATTACTGCTAAAACAAGCAATAATAAAGCTGATATAATCATTCCTGTTATCTTTAAGCCTAAATAAAATTCAAACAAATAAATCACCTACTTTTGGGCATAGAAAAACCGCCCTCAAGGAGCGGTTAAATTAAGCCATCAGCCACCAAAGCATCATGGTATGCTTTAGCGTGGATTCTATTATATTCTTCATACGCTTTTTTTATATTTGCTGGGGCATTATCCTCATCAAATACAAGTGCTAATCCTTCTGGCTTTAAATATGGCTTAACCATTTTCCATAAATTTCTCTCATCCTCAGAAGCTACAATACGCATAACATCACCCTCCTATCATCTTTTTAACTCGATATTCTGTATATACCTCATCAAGTCGCGGTATCTGTTCATTTAATTTATTCGAAGCATACTCACTTATATCAAAGATATTATATCCCTTTTTTTGAAGTTTTTCAAGTTTTGGAGCAAACTTTTTATTCAAATATTCGATATATTTGCCAAAATCTGTAATCTCACCAAATTTTATTTTATACTCATACGCATCTCGCCAGTGTATAAGTTCGTGCAGAATTGTACTTATTTCGCTATCTGGACAAGCGAAATCTTTTTGCAATTCTTTTAAACTATCTGTATTAAATAGCACAGAATTTATATTAAGAATATTTTCAATAGGCTGATATGAAGCTACTGCATTTGAAGTCATCTCATCAGGCGATATTACATAAATCTTAGGTCTATTTACGGAATCTATTTCGCCTAACAGTCTATAAACTTCGCTGATATTTGTATCAAATTTATGAAACGCTTTCCGCTTGATTTTTACTCTCTCAGATAAATAAATATCATTTGCTGATGTAGTCTTATGCAAAATTATTTCTTTATCTTTTCTTATAAACCTTTCTATTTCTTTTGTTTCGGTTATAGGTTTATAGTATTGTGCTTTATCATTATCGGAAAGTTTAGAAATAGAAAAACTATCCGCCTTCCCTCTCCACTGTTCAGCCCTTGCACCATAAGCTCTTTTATTATCTTTATCGAGGGAAAACTTAGACATACGCTCCATTCGCTCAGCTTCGTTCTGAGCGTAGTTTTGCTTCT
>OMCA01000486.1_pt1 | contig 22845 bp, 20 predicted proteins | sample 1673621 | NCBI WGS metagenome assembly OMCA01 (sample SAMEA103958117, study PRJEB25191) | human gut metagenome | biome: human-associated habitat [ENVO:00009003]; feature: intestine environment [ENVO:2100002]; material: feces | place: Germany | collected 2013/2015
AATTAATTAATTAATCTTAAAAATTAGACACACAATGAAAAAGTTATTTGCAATTCTTGCAGTGATGGGAGTCCTTACTTTGGGATCAGTTCAGCCTATTATGGCTCAGGATGAAGCTCCGGCTCAAACAGAACAGACTACTGAAGCAGCAGTGGTTGAAGAAGGTGGTGGTCTTCACAAAGAGTTAAAAACTAAGTTCATCGAAGGTGATGCTGGTTTTATGTCTCTGGTAGCAATAGCACTAGTTTTAGGCTTGGCTTTCTGCATTGAACGTATTATTTATTTGAGCTTGGCAGAAGTTAATACAAAGAAGTTGATGACTAGCATCGAGGCTGCTTTGGAAAAAGGTGATGTAGAAGCTGCAAAAACCGTATGTCGTAATACTCGCGGTCCTGTTGCTTCTATTTGTTATCAGGGTTTAATGAGAATTGACGATGGTGTTGATGTTGTTGAACGTTCTGTTGTTTCTTACGGTGGTGTTCAGGCTGGTTATCTTGAAAAAGGATGTTCTTGGATTACATTGTTTATTGCCATGGCTCCGTCTTTGGGATTCTTGGGTACTGTAATCGGTATGGTTATGGCGTTCGATAATATCCAGCGTGCAGGTGATATCTCTCCGACAGTTGTTGCTGGTGGTATGAAAGTTGCGTTGATCACTACTATCTTCGGTTTGATTGTAGCATTGATTCTTCAGGTATTCTATAACTACATTCTTTCTAAGATTGAAGCTATCACAAGCCAGATGGAAGATTCTTCTATCACATTGCTTGATATGATCATGAAATACAACTTGAAATACAAAAAATAATTTTTGAACAATGGCTAAATTATCATACAAAGTTTCTTACTACGTATTCTATGTCTGCATCGCCCTTATCTTGGTTGTGCTTGGCATGTTCTTCGGAGTAGGATACAACGAAACAAATGCAGCAGGTTTGGTTGAACCTGCTAATACGCCAGCTCTGATGTACTTGATGTACGGAATGTTTGCTGTGACTGTTATTGCTACACTTATTGGTGCTATCGCTCAGTTTGGTGGAGCATTGAAAGATAATCCGAAAGGCGCTGTTAAATCTTTGCTGGGATTGATCTTATTGGTTGTACTGTTAATCGTAACTTACAATATCGGTTCTTCTGAAACTGTTGTTTTAGGTGACGGATCTGAATATTCAGATGTAACAATGTTGAAAGTTTCTGATATGTTGCTTTACTCTACTTATGTATTGTTCGGTATCGCAGCTATCGGTACATTGATTAACTTGTCTGGTATCTTTAAAAAGTAATTATCATTGAAGTTTAATTAAACGAAGTAAGTAAAAATGGCAAAAAGGAATAGAAAAGTGCCGGGAATTAATGCTAGTTCAACGGCAGATATCGCCTTCATGTTGCTTATCTTCTTCCTTATTACAACATCAATGGATACTGACCGTGGTTTGGCGAGACGTTTGCCGCCTCCACCAGAAAACAAAGATCAGAAAGATGATATCATTGTTAAGGAAAGAAACGTTCTCCAGGTTCGTTTGAACAAAGACGACCAGTTGATGGTTGGTGGAGAATGGTCTGATATTAAGCAATTAAGAGAAAAGGCTAAAGAATTCATTGCAAACCCGAATGATGATCCTAACATGCCTGAAAAGCATGCAAAGAATATCCCATTCTTTGGTGATGTGATGATTACTGAAAAGCATGTAATTTCTGTACAGAACGACGTTGGTACAAGCTATGAAGCTTACCTTCAGGTTCAGAATGAATTGGTAGCTGCATATAACGAATTACGTAGCGAACTTGCTAAGTCTAAGTTTGGTAAGGAATATGCAGAATGTTCAGAGGAAGAGAAGGATGCTATTATGGATTACTATCCACAAAAGATTTCTGAAGCAGAACCTAAAAAATATGGAGGAAACTAATCATGGGAAAATTTAATAAGAGTGGCAAGCGCGAGATGCCTGAATTGAACACCTCTTCTTTGCCTGACCTTATCTTTACCATGTTGTTCTTCTTTATGATTGTGACAACCATGCGTGAGGTTACATTGAAGGTTCAATTTCAGGTTCCTCAAGGAACAGAGTTGGAAAAATTGGAAAAGAAGTCTTTGGTTTCCTTTATCTATATAGGTAAGCCGTTGCCGGAGTTCCAAAAGAAAATGGGTGCTGAAAGCCGTATTCAGTTGAACGATAAGTTTGCTGAAGTATCTGAAGTTCAGGACTACATTACTCAAGAGCGTTTGAATATGAAAGAAGAAGATCAGCCGTTTATGACCGTTTCTTTGAAAGTTGATAAGGACACAAGAATGGGTATCGTAACCGATGTTAAACAGGCACTTCGTCAGGCTTACGCTTTGAAAATTAACTATTCAGCTACTCAACGTCAGTAATAGTTATATAAGCATAGATAAAAAAGGAAGCTGTTAAAAACAGCTTCCTTTTTTATGTCTTCTATTCTATTTATTTGTTATGAACGGATTTAATCTGCTACCTATGGTATAGTAATAGTATGTACAATGGACCTTTTGAGGATAAACTCCTGCGCGAGTCAGCATTATAGTAATTGAAGAAAGATGAAGAATGAATGTTCAGATTTCTTGTCCGTAAACTTCTTTATAAAGAGTCTTTTTAACTTTCTCAAAATCACTTTCCATATCTATATCCCCATAGGTCATTAAGAGCATTGGTAGACCGTTATCTCCCTTACGGTAGGGAGGTTGCATATAGGGCTTTTTATGCAAAGTGAATTCCAAACGTTTATAGAAGTGAATACGGCGTGTGCTCATTTCATCATTAGGCTCCTCTACTTCCAATACAATTGGACCTTTTAATTGTTTTTTTATCATTTCCAGTACACGTTTTCCATAACCGCCGTTTCTGAGACTGGGATCAATAGCAAAATGTTCGATATAGTAAAAATCTCCCATTGTCCAATAACTGATCATACCAATGCTGTTACCGTTTTCTAAAATAATGTTGTTACAGAACCGGAGATTATTATCAGAATATTCTCTCTGTTGTACAGTATCACGACGTTCTTCTTGAGGGAATGCCGTATGCATTAATTTTTCTACAAAGGTATAGTTTACCTCATCTTGTGTTTTTACTTGTTTAATTTCAATCATTTTATCTGTCTTTGTTTAGTCTTAAGTATAAACCTATTTTGCGGTATAAAAGTTTATTAGTCTTTCTAATGCACGTTGGCATACCGGGCAGAATGCAGGTGCTTCGTTTATCTTCATTCTGCATTCGGTAGTAGGGCGATAAAGTCCTTTTTGCGTATAGCCTGCTCCTTCATAGACTCCTACTTTGGTGTATAAGTCGGCATTTTCTGTAGCTACCGGAGTAGGTATGGCAGTACCTTTCGGAATCATATCTTTCCATTTACTGTCGAAATCAATTAATGTGGTGATATTCGGTTCCCAAGGTTCCACTTCATATGGATATTGCGGGCTTGGAGCTTCGGTATATGCATATTCATCTGCTAATCCTCCAAAACTATGGCCGAATTCATGAACTACAACTGGTTGAAAATCCGGATGGTGAGCTGTGGTCAGTGTATATGAGTTATAGATGCCACCTCCTCCATAGGTGTCTGTATTGGCTAGAATAATGATATGCTCGTAAGGAATTCCAGCCAACCAATTATGAATACTTTTTACCCGACTGGTAGTGAGATACCGGTCAGAATAGAAAGTGTTGAAATGTGAACTTACAGCCGTAGATTTCCATTTGCCTTGTCCCGGTATGCTGACTCCGCTGTCTTCCGAAGGGCTTGCTACAGCAACAATATTAAATTTCTCCTTCAGTTTCTTGAAAGGTTCATGACTGAACAGGGCGTCACATGCCGTCTGGGCATCTTTATAAAATATATCCATCTCTTTTTCTGTATATCCTTCTGCCATGATTGCTACATCGATACAATCTGCGGTATTTCCGCTTTGCAGAAGATAGCGATGGGGGGTAATATGGTTTGTTCCCCGTTGATGGATTAAAATATCATTGGGGACTATTTCATGTGTGAGTGAGGCATTTACTTTATGATATACATCTTTTAAAGATATGGTCACTATTGCTTCCTTTTTGGGATAAGGCAAAAGAAAAGAATTCTCGAATCCTTTTTTTATCCTATTTGCTTCTTCTTCGCTTACCCATTCTTGGAAAAGGCTTGAGAATGATGTTCGATAAATAGTTTTTCCTGTTGCCTTATCTTTCATCGTGATTTCACCGTTGCCAGCCAAGGGAAGCTCTGCTAGATGATGCTTGCGTCCAGCCCATTTCGGAAGACTTGACAGTTCGTCCAAATATATTTCTTGTTTAGTGGCATTACCAGTAAAAATATAATCTACTCGAAGCGTTTTGTCTTCGAAATAGTCATTAAAATTTTGTGCGTTTACAGCTACGCTGAATAAACTCCATAAAATAAAAATAAATGTCTTTTTCATCGTTTGCGCATTTTCTACAAAGATAGAATATTCTATTAAATTATTGGTATTTATACAATAAAAGTTATGAATCGCACGAATATTGTCGAGAAAAGTCATATCTTTGCAGAAAATTAAACTAAAAAGAATGGGACATCATCAATTAGACAGTTTGGATGAGCAGATCTTAAGGTTGATAGCCAGCAATGCTCGTATTCCGTTTCTGGAAGTAGCCCGTGCTTGCAATGTATCCGGTGCTGCCATTCATCAGCGTATTCAGAAGCTAACCAATTTGGGGATTCTTAAAGGATCTGAATATGTCATTGATCCAGAAAAGATCGGATATGAAACATGTGCATATATTGGTCTTTATCTGAAAGATCCGGAACAATTTGATTCAGTGACAGAGGCTTTAAAAGGTATTCCTGAAGTCGTAGAATGTCATTTCACTACGGGACAATATGATATGTTTATCAAGATTTATGCAAAGAACAATCATCATTTGCTTAGCATAATCCATGATAAGTTACAACCATTGGGCTTGGCTCGTTCAGAAACTATTATATCATTTAATGAGGCTATTAAGAGACAAATGCCTATTCTCGATTTAGCTGATGAAGATTAATTGTTACTTTATGCGGCTATAATTAATAAAACTATACGGGTAGAGATGTTTTTCATCTGTCGGGTGATCTTCTCTACCTGTTTCTTTCCATTCCTCTTTCTTTATTTCGGGAAAATAAGCATCAGCTTCCTTGGATGTGTCATCAATAAATGTGATATATAATTGTCTGGCTATATGCATTGCCTCTTTATACAAGCTGGCACCGCCTATAATAAATATTTCTTCTTCCTCTTTGCAGTGGGATAAAGCGATCTCTAATGAGGGGAAACATTCAGCCCCGGCGAAGGCTGCTCCTTCCCGGCGGCTTAATACAATATTCCGACGATTGGGAAGTGCTCCTTTTGGAAGTGATTCAAAGGTTTTGCGCCCCATGATAATAGTATGTCCGGTTGTTAAGGCTTTAAAACGTTTCAAATCGTTGGGAAGCCAGTATAATAATTTATTTTCAAATCCAATGCCGTGGTTGCGTGCTATTGCTACTATAATTGAAATATTCATAGTGATGAGTGATTAGTGGTGAATGTTTAGTGATATTAGTGGTAAGTGATGAATAACCTTGCGTAGCTTATTTACCATAACTACTAAACAGATACTTTACCTGCAATGTGTGGCCATGGATCATAATTCACCAATTCAAAATCTTCATATTTAAAACTGAATATATCCTTTATGTCCGGATTGATTTTCATTTGAGGTAGGGGACGAGGTTCACGGCTCAATTGAAGTTTTACTTGTTCCAAGTGGTTGGTATAGATATGTGTGTCACCTAGTGTATGAACAAAATCGCCGGTTTGTAATCCGGTAACTTGTGCTACCATTTGTAGCAACAATGCGTAGGAGGCGATATTAAAAGGTACTCCTAGGAATGTATCTGCGCTGCGTTGGTAAAGTTGTAGGCTTAAACGTCCGTTGGCAACGTAGAATTGAAAAAAAGCATGGCAAGGAGGAAGATTCATATTGTTTAAATCGGCTACATTCCATGCGCTGACAATGATGCGTCGTGAATCCGGATTATGTTTGATGGTTTCTATTGCTTCGGAAATCTGGTCAATAAAGCCTCCATTGTAATCTGGCCAGGAACGCCATTGGTAACCGTAGATATGTCCCAAATCGCCGTTTGCATCGGCCCATTCATTCCAGATGCGTACTCCGTTGTCTTGCAGGTATTTTATATTGGTGTCACCTTGCAAAAACCATAAAAGTTCGTGGATGATAGATTTTAAATGTAGTTTTTTAGTTGTGACCAAGGGGAAGCCTTCTTCCAAATTGAAGCGCATTTGATGACCAAATATACTAATGGTTCCTGTTCCGGTACGGTCCTCTTTGTGAACGCCTTCGGTTAAGATACGGTTTAACAGATCTAAATATTGTTTCATGCTCGGAAAATCATTTTATGGATTGCAAAAGTACATAAAATCTTTCTTTTTCCGAGCATGAGAATGAGTCTATTTCGTTTTTTACCATTTTAAACTGCATACACGTTGTACACCGATGATGATAAGAACCACTGTGGCGATGATCAGTGATTGGAAATTAGTATCACTCATCAAATAATAAGTTTGGGAAGCGACTATGTCACTGATTGTCTGGCATAGAATTTCAAAGCCATTGAAAATATAGAATAATGCACAGCAGATAATGGCGCAAGTTACACTGAGTATATCCGATAACCACTTGGCTTGTTGGGGGAGGCGGCGGATAACCTGGCGTGAAAATCCATTGTCCTCAATTTCATGTTTGTAGGCAAGCATGAAATTCTTAATTAATTTATCATCGTTTTCCATCATAACCATTCTGTTTTAAGAAAGTTGTCAATTTTGTTTTTCCGCGTGATAAATGGGACTTGATTGTTCCTGCAGGCATTCCTGTAATCACTGCGATTTTTTCTATCGGAAGATCTTCCATAAAAAATAAGGTGATGCAGGTTCGCTCCACCTCTTTTAATTGGCTCAATCCCCGATATATGTCCATGTGTTCACCTACTTGCCTTTGTTCTGTTTGGTAAACAGCATCTATTTCCCAAGTTTCCAGTCCGGACGTTTCTTTTTTGCTGCGAATATAGTCATAAAATATATTATAAGCAATACGGTAAAGCCATGTGGAAAAACTGGACAAATTTTTAAATGAAGCCAAGTTGGTGTATGCTTTTATAAAAGTTTCCTGTGCCAAGTCATCGCTGAGTTCTGTATCTCCTAATGTTTGGTGCAGGAAAAAACGCCTGATGGGCGATTGGTACTTTTTGACCAAAGTATCAAACGCCCGGGTGTTTTTAAAGACCACCACTTGTGCTACCAACGCTATGTCGTTGATTTGGCTCATTTTTATTCTTCGTTGTGGGGAGTATCTATATTGTTCTTTATGTTTTGTGTTTCTTTGGCCTCTTCGTTACGTTCCAGTTCAATATTTTCAATTTTCATTGATTTGGCTCCGTTTTCATCCTGGTTTATTCGGGTAGGAGGGAAAGGATCATCTTTTTTCTTTTTGTGTGGAGTGGTAGTATAAGCTATCAATACTTGTCCCAACCCCATACAGAAAATAAGGAATCCGATTGCTGCCAATCCTTCTTCTTCTGTCAACACCCAAAGGAATACTCCCAGACCAATGCCTAAGAATATATTCTTGATCCCCTTTGTCATTACAGCATTTCCTTGTTCTTCGGGGTCATTGAACAGTTCGGTCGGAATGGTTCGTCCTGCTGCCAGAGCCTCTGCAGCCAGTTTGTATTTGGCTTGTTTGTTCTTGTACCTGAACCAAAGTACAATAGCTACAATAAAGAAAGGGAGTCCACAACAGATGATGAGTGCGACAATTGCTACCGAAGTAGGAGGACCGCTATTCCAGTCACCGAAATCCGAACTAATGTTATGCATGGCAGCATTCTGATCCTCATCTACATCTTGCAGGTCGCTTATAACGACTGTATCCATCCGGGTGCTGTCAAGGGCGGAAGGTACTAATTTGATTGTTTTGGCATGGGTTGCGAAGCAAGTCCCTATGAGTAAGGCCAAAATAAAAAGTAACTGTTTCATGTTTTTATATCTTTATTATTGTTTTCTGCTAGTTAGACGGAACGAATTAGGAAATAGGTTGCAAATAGACAGAAAATTTTCAGATAATCCCAAAATATCATCGTATTTTTGTAGTATAAAAAGGAAGAAATATGAAATTACCATCAGAATTTGAAGCAAGAACCCTGGAATGGATGGGGGAAGAAACTTATCGTGCGTTGGAAGCTGCTTTACAGACAGAGCCTCCTGTCAGTATCCGTGTCAATCGTACGAAGTGGAGTGGGGAAGTTACAGGAGAACCGGTACTTTGGGCATCCGCAGGGGTCTATTTATCGCAACGACCGACTTTTACATTCGATCCGTTGTTTCATGCTGGTTGCTATTATGTGCAAGAAGCGTCTTCCATGTTTGTGGAACAGGTATTACGCACTTATATTACCGGGCCTGTGGTGATGCTCGATTTATGTGCTGCTCCCGGTGGCAAGTCTACTCATGTGCGTTCAGTTCTTCCCGTAGGTAGTTTGTTGGTGGCTAATGAGGTGATGCGTAACCGTTCTCAGGTATTGGCTGAAAATTTGATAAAGTGGGGAAATGTAGAAGTTGTGGTGACGAACAACGATCCGGCCGATTTCACTTCTTTGACAGAGGTGTTTGATGTTGTCTTGGCGGATGTGCCTTGTTCCGGTGAGGGGATGTTCCGTAAAGATCCTGTGGCTGTAGAGGAATGGAGTACGGACAATGTGCAGGTTTGTTGGCAACGTCAGCGTAGGATTTTAGCGGATATATGGCCGGCTTTGAAACCCGGTGGCCTGCTGATTTATAGTACCTGCACTTATAATAGGGAAGAAGATGAGAAAAATGTGGCTTGGATTGCTGATGAATTGGGGGCGGAGATACTGAAAGTGCCAGTGGTATCGGAATGGGGGATAATCGGAAATTTGGCGGGACAGAATTTTCCTGTTTATCGTTTTTTGCCTCATAGAGTAAAAGGAGAAGGATTTTTCTTGGCTGTATTGAGGAAGAGTGCCGCCATTTCTCATGCTGTTCCTTGCATTTGCTGTCGGGATGACAAGGAGAAAATAACGAAAAAGAAGAGGAAAGGAGAAAAAGGGAATTTGTCTCAGGCTGCTCCTTTTCCCAAAGAAGTAAAAAGTTGGTTAAAGCAGGCAGAGGATTTCCGGTTTGAGGTAAGAGGTACGAAGGTGATAGCATTCCCCAATGTTCATCTTTCGGAATATGACCTGTTCCGACAGGAATTAAAAGTTGTTCATGCGGGCGTTACTATAGGCGAGTTGAAAGGAAAAGACGTGATACCGGATCATTCGTTGGCAATGAGCACACAGCTGAATCATGATGGTTTCTCTTGTTTTGAATTGACCTATGAACAAGCTATTGCTTATTTGCGTAAAGAAGCGATCACATTGGATGCTTCTGTTCCGCGTGGCTATATACTTTTAACTTATAAAAATATTCCATTGGGATTTGCCAAGAACATTGGTAATCGGGCTAATAACCTCTATCCGCAGGAGTGGCGTATCCGAAGCGGTTATTTGCCCGAAGAACTTTCTTTTGTATGCTAAAAGGAGCCATAAATTTGTTCGGGAAGATTGTGCATATTGCTTTTCATAGACTGACGCAATGCTTCTCCGGGTACAGACTTGCTTGAATTCTATAATATACAAATTTTGTTGGCCTTGTACAAAGGAAAGTGTGGTTGTCAGAACGACTTCCTGTAGGTACACCCGTTTTTCCATTCTGAACAGCCATACGCGGTTTTTCCTTTTATAATCGTTCCTTTGCCACATAGCGGGCAGGTTTTTCCCGCCAATTCGTTATCGGATGGGATAGCGGGAGCGGACGTGGCTGAAGAAGTGTTTTTTCGTGGGGTGCCGGTCTTTTTTTTAGGCTGTTTGGCCGTAGAGGGTGTTGCAGCTTTTGTCGCTGTTTCCTCTATTGCGGTGACACGGCGGTTTGTATTATCACTTAAAACGCTGTGTACTATTTCACTCACCATCTGCTTTAATTCATTTAGAAAAGTCGTTGCATCATAGCTTTTCTTTTCTATTTCACGTAGTTTCTTTTCCCATATACCCGTTAATTCGGCAGATTTCAACAGTTCTTCGCGGATTAGTCCCACCAGTTCTATTCCGGTAGGGGTTGCAATCAAATTTTTGCGTTCTTTACGGATATAATGGCGTTTGAACAGGGTTTCAATAATGGCTGCGCGTGTAGACGGACGTCCTATTCCATTTTCTTTTAATGCATCGCGTAGCTCGTCATTATCTACCAGCTTACCGGCAGTTTCCATAGCGCGCAGTAAAGTTGCTTCTGTATATGGCCGTGGGGGCTGTGTCCACTTCTCGTCTAGTTTGGGCAGATGTGGCCCGCTTTCTCCTTTCACAAAAGCGGGTAAGGAGTGTTCTTCGTCACTTTCACGGGCTTCTGCGTCAGGATCGGTCATACCTTCAGGCAGATTGGTTTGTGGTTTGGCAAAGATAACGCGCCATCCGGGATCTAGAATCTGTTTTCCTGTGGCTTTGAACTCTATACTGTCAGCTTCGCCTATTACGGTAGTAGTGGCAAACTTACAGTCGGGATAGAATACGGCAATAAAGCGGCGCGCTACCAGATCAAATACCCGTTTCTCCATTTCTGTCAGATTTACAGGAGGTTGTCCCGTAGGAATAATGGCATGGTGATCCGTTACTTTTGAATTGTCAAATACTTTTTTGGACTTGATGAGCTTTTGTCCTGCCAACGGAGCGGTAAATGCTGTGTATGGAGTTAGTCCCGCCAATATATTGGGACATTTGGGATAGATATCATCGCTTAAGAAAGTAGTATCTACACGAGGGTAAGTAGTCACTTTCTTTTCATACAATGACTGGATAAGTTTTAGAGTTTCATCGGCTGAATAAGCAAATTTTTTATTACATTCCACCTGCAGGGAAGTCAGGTCGAAAAGACGGGGGGGGGCTTCTGTTCCTTGTTTTTTTGCTACTTCTGTCACAGTAAAAGGAACATTTTTGACACGCTCCATGAGTGCCTGTCCGGTAGCAAGATCAATGATGGGAGGAATTCCCCTGTTCTCTTCAGCCTTTTTGGCTTTCTTGGGATTCTCTTTGGCGTCGCTTTCTTCCTGAGCTAATTCCTCATCGCTTTTGCGGATGATGGCAGAGAATGTGGTTTCCCGGTATAAAGTAGCCAGCACCCAATATTGTTGCGGAGTGAAGTTTTCTATTTCTTGCTGACGCTTTACTATCAGTGCCAGAGTCGGAGTCTGCACCCGTCCTATAGATAGTATTTGTCTGTTTTGTCCGTATTTCAAGGTATAGAGCCGGGTGGCGTTCATACCCAATACCCAATCGCCGATAGCACGGCTTAATCCGGCTTCGTATAAAGGTTGGAATTCTTTTTGGTCTTTTAGTTTGTTGAATCCTTCGCGTATGGCTTCTTCAGTCAAGGATGAAATCCATAGACGTTTCACCGGGCAGTGTGCTCCTGCTTTCTGCATGACCCATCGTTGAATAAGTTCTCCTTCTTGGCCGGCATCACCGCAATTTATAATTTCATCGGCATTTTGCATCAGTCCTTCTATAATGCGAAATTGTTTTTCAATGCCCGGATCGCTGATCAGCTTAATGCCGAAACGAGGTGGGATCATGGGAAGGCTGGACAGGCTCCATGCTTTCCATGAGGGAGTGTATTCATGAGGCTCCTTCAAAGTACAGAGGTGTCCGAATGTCCAGGTAACCTGATATCCGTTTCCTTCTATATATCCGTCTTTTTTGTTTTTTGCTCCCAGTACATCCGCTATGTCACGGGCTACGGAAGGTTTTTCGGCAATACAAACTATCATATTTTTTTTCGTTTCTGTTCAAATAGGATTGCAAAGGTAATAAAAACCTCGGAAGAGATTTTGTTTTGTCTTTATTAGTTCTTCTTTTATAAGAATTTAAAAGTAGATATCGGGGGCTTCAAGGTCATTTCAGTGCAAGTGGGCTATTAGGTATGGCTTTTCTGTTATTTGCTGTTTGACGAATGTCTTTTGAACTTTTCTTTATGATTTCAGTTTCTTTTCAGAATCCTATAAGAAATTTGCATCAAAAAGATACTATAAAACAATGTGATTATGAAAAAGAATTGGATGTTATTTTTATTTTTCGCAGCTTCTGCTGCACTAACTTTTAGTGGTTGTAGTGATGATGACAATAGCGATGTTCCTGAAAACACACATTTGGTTTCAAAAGAAGTACAGGCTGCATTTAATGCAAAATATCCGCAAGCTAAAGACGTGGAATGGGAGCTGAAAGGTGATTATGCTGTAGTAGATTTTAATTGGGATGGTGGGGAGCATTCTGCATGGTTCAATCCGTTATCGGCTGCCTGGTATATGACAGAAACAGATGTTCGTTATGAAAATCTTCCCGAACCTATACTTACTGCCCATAAAGCAAGCAAATATGCTGATTGGCGGGTGGATGATGTGGATAAGTTGACTCGTGAGGGAATGGAAACTCTTTATGTCATTGAGGTAGAAAAAGGAGAGTCTGAGCTGGATTTGTTTTATTCGTCTACAGGCATATTGGTAAAAACTGTTGTAGATACCGGATACGAAGAAGATTATGATGATTATTTGCCGCAGCCTGATGCAAATGGCATTATAGCTATTGTCAAGCAGAAATATCCTAATGCGACAATTGTGGAAATAGAACGTGAGAAAGGTTTGCAGGAAGTTACTATTTTAGATGAAAACAAAGAGAAAGAGGTTTATTTCAATGAGCGGAACGAATGGATGGGAACAAGCTGGGATGTACAGGTGGCAAATTTACCGGAAGCGGTAAAAAAATCGGTTATGGAAAAATATTCAGACTATGTGATAGATGATGCTGATTATGTAGTGACACCTGATAATGAATGGTATATACTTGATTTGGAAAACAAACAGACAGGTAAAGAGTTTAAAGCAAAGGTAGATAAGGACGGTACTTGGTTATAATTTTATTATCCCATAGACTTATGCTAGGTAATCAGGTGGTTGTTTACTAGGGCCAGACAGCTTTTTTGTTCTCAAATATTATGACTTTTGTGGCAGGCAGTTGGAGTGTGGAATTTGTATTTCTGTTATACATATTTTTGTGATTTTGATGAGAGGGTAAAAGATAAATATGGAAAAATAGATTTGTATGATATATGATATTCAGTTACATTTGCATTTAGAATAAAAAATAGCATGATGGAAACAGGATTAACTTATACTTCGACTGTTGTCGTTTCAAAAGAAAATGTAGCTGCCACTATGGGTAGTGGCGATTTGAATGTGTTTGCTACTCCCGCTATGGTAGCGTTGATGGAAAATGCTGCCATGAATGCGGTGGCAGGCGGTTTGCCCGAAGGCTCTACTACAGTAGGAGCCATGATGAACACTACTCATATCAAGCCCTCGGCTGTGGGAGATACGGTTTCGGCTACTGCCGTATTAAAAGAGGTAGAAGGCAGAAAACTTACTTTTGAAGTGCGGGCACAAGATAGCAAGGGTGTGATTGGGGAAGGTACACATGTACGTTATATTGTGGACAAGGAGAAGTTTATGAGTAAATTGTCTTAATAATTATTTGAAATTATACCACAACTGAGATCTTCTGTCCTTTTGTGATTCTGAATATTGTTTATTTCGATAACGGGAGGATCAGAAAGAGGAATGAAGAATGTGCTTTAATAAAAAAATCTTTAAGGAGAGCAAAACTAATGACAATCTGGAAAACAGTGTTATTAGAGTTCTGTCCTCCTTTTTCTTATTCTTGCAGTGCTAGGATATATTCGTATAATTTCTTATAAAACGGGTGTTTTGTCAGCGTAGAGGCATCTCCTAATATAATAAGTTTCATACGTGCACGTGTAATAGCGACATTCATTCTTCGCAAATCATTCAAAAAACCGATTTGTCCGTCTTCATTGGCACGTACCAGACTGATTAAGATCACATCCCGTTCCTGTCCTTGGAAACCGTCTACCGTATTGATGGTGATGAGGTGTCGGTAAGGCTTGAAAAATGCATCCCGTTTTATCAGTTGGCGGAGATATTGTACTTGTGCTTTATAAGGAGAAATCAGTCCTACATCAATCCGTTCTTCCAAAAAACGTTCTTTTCCTATTTTATTAATGTAATGGGTCAGTTGGGAAATGGAAAGTGCCGCCTCGGCTTTATTGATACGGCCGAAACTTTCACCTACAAATTCTTCATTGTAGTTCATTCCTTCCGTATTCACCCATTCTATAGGAGTGTCGTAATCCAGAATCCCACGGTATTTTACTTCGGGAGCGGATTTCAATTCCCCTTGATAGAACCATTCCGAAGAGAAATGCATGATCTCATCATTCATTCTGTATTGAACCTTCAGCAGGGAAACAGTTTCCGGTTTGTTCTGCACAATTTCCTGCATCAAAGTCTGATCCAATCCGCCTCGTGCAGCTTCCACACATTTTATGGTAGGAGGGAGCTGGCAATGGTCTCCTGCCAGGACTATCCGGTCTGCTTTGCGGATGGCGATCCAGCAAGCGGGTTCCAATGCTTGTGCGGCTTCATCTATAAATAAAGTTCCGAATCTACGCCCTGTCAGAACCCGGTTGGCAGAGCTTACCAATGTGCAAGCTATGACACGGGCTTCACTGAACAAGGCTTCGTTGATGCGGATCTCCAGCTCGGTGGCCCGGTCTTTCAATGAATTAATTTTCAGACGTATATTTTCCCGTTCCGCTCCCTTGCGCGAACGGCTGTAGAGTTCGCGTATGGCCTTTCGGATGCTCCAAAGCTGCGGATAATCCGGATGACTTTCGAAGCGTCGTTCGTAGGTAAAGGATAACATCTTATCATTGACACGGGTAGGATTACCAATACGGAGAACGGGAACGCCCCGGTCTACCAGTTTCTCACTAATCCAGTCTACAGCCATATTGCTTTGAGCGCATACCATCACTTGGTTTTCCCGGTGTAGCGTTTCATAAATGGCTTCTACCAGCGTGGTGGTCTTTCCAGTTCCGGGAGGGCCGTGGACAATGGCCACATCTTTTGCATGCATTACTTTGTTCACAGCCTCTTCTTGTGAATTATTCAGCCACGGGAAACGAGTGAAACCAAAACTGAACGTTTGTGCTTTTAATGTGCCGTGGAAAATATCCCGTAGTTCTGCCAGACGATTGTCTTTTGCTTTAATAACTTGGCTTAAGGCTTCAAACATCAGTCGGTAACTGGTTTCATCAAAATAAAGTTGAACCCCCAACTGACGCTCGGTTGCCTGTATGCTGAGTAAAGCGTCTGCCGATGGCAAAACGATGACCATGCGGTCCTCATCCACATAATTCACAGTGGCTGTGAAATTGAAATAATGGATGTTTCCCGGGGCGTCTTGAGTGAAAAAACAAACAGGACGTCCGAATTCGAATACATGTTCTATTTCTTTGTCCTCCTGTCTTTCCATCTCTATAACCAGTTGGTTTAAAGAGTTGTAATAGCTTCTTCCTGTGCTGACAGGATACCAGCACATGCCACGTTTCACTTTGCGGTCGATGCCCATCGCTTCGGTTTGTTGCTTGAAAGTTTCTTTTTCGTAATTATATTCCATGTGAAGCAACAACTCTTTGCGTTGTAATTTGTTAATAATAGTAGAGAGGGATTTATGCTGGTTCATATTTATTCTTTTTTCTATAAGAATTGCAAAGATAATAATTATCCCTCTAAAAGCACTTTATGTTTTATTTTGTTAAACGTATTATAGATTACGCAAGAATTCAATTCTTTTTTCTATCTTGCCAAAAAATAAAAAGAATCTAAAACTGTAATAATTATAAATTGTGATGGATATGGTATATGACTTGGACATGTTAAAAGCCTTTTATGCTTCTTTTGAAAAGAAGATAGGGCGGGTAAGAGCAGTGTTGCAGCGTCCGTTGACGTTGGCAGAAAAGATTCTGTACACGCATCTGTATGATGATGCACTGTTGAAGAAATACAAACGTGGTGAGGATTATGTGAATTTCCGACCCGACCGTGTGGCTATGCAGGATGCGACGGCACAGATGGCGCTGCTGCAATTTATCAATGCCGGTAAGGAGACTGTGGCTGTCCCTTCTACCGTGCATTGTGACCACTTGATCCAAGCATATAAAGGTGCCGGTCCGGATATTGCGACAGCAACAGAAAGTAACCGCGAGGTATATGACTTTCTGAGGGATGTGTCTTCGCGCTTTGGCATTGGATTCTGGAAGCCGGGTGCGGGTATCATTCATCAGGTAGTGCTGGAGAATTATGCTTTCCCCGGAGGTATGATGGTGGGTACTGATTCCCATACTCCGAATGCCGGAGGTTTGGGAATGGTGGCAATCGGAGTCGGCGGTGCTGATGCGGTGGATGTCATGACCGGTATGGAGTGGGAGCTGAAAATGCCGAAACTGATCGGAGTACATTTGAAAGGTGCGTTGAACGGATGGGCCTCTCCGAAAGATGTCATTTTAAAACTGGCTGGAATTCTGACTGTGAAAGGGGGGACGAATGCCATTATCGAATATTTTGGAGAAGGTACGGCTTCACTCTCGGCTACCGGCAAAGCGACTATTTGTAATATGGGCGCAGAGGTGGGTGCTACGACTTCTCTTTTCCCGTATGACGAACGGATGAAGGTGTATCTGGAGGCGACCGGACGTAAGGAGGTAGCTGCAATGGCCGATGCAGTGTCTGCCGATTTGCAGGCTGATGCAGAAGTGGTTGCTGATCCGTCAGCTTATTATGACCGGGTGATTGAAATTGATTTGTCCGAACTTGAACCTTATATTAATGGTCCGTTCACACCAGATGCCGCTACTCCTATTTCAGAGTTTGCCGAGAAAGTGCTGGCCCATGGTTATCCGCGTAAAATGGAAGTGGGCTTGATTGGTTCATGTACCAATTCATCTTACCAGGATTTAAGCCGTGCGGCATCTATTGCCCGACAGGTAGATGAAAAACAGTTGAGTGTGGCGGCTCCGTTGATTGTTAATCCGGGATCGGAACAGATTCGCGCTACAGCCGAACGTGACGGCATGATAGATGCTTTTCTGAAAATAGGAGCTACTATAATGGCCAATGCTTGCGGCCCTTGTATCGGACAATGGAAGCGGCACACAGATGATCCGGCCCGCAAGAACTCGATTGTGACCTCTTTCAACCGTAATTTTGCCAAACGTGCGGACGGTAATCCGAATACACATGCGTTTGTAGCCTCTCCCGAAGTGGTGCTGGCCCTGACCATTGCAGGTGATTTGTGTTTCAATCCGTTGAAGGATGCTTTGATCAATCAGGAGGGTGAGAAGGTGAAACTGAGAGTTCCGGAAGGGGATGAATTGCCGTCGACCGGTTTTACTCAGGGAAATCCCGGTTATTTGGCTCCTGCCGGTGCACAGGTGGAAATTAAGGTGAATCCCGAATCACAACGTTTGCAATTATTGGCTCCGTTCCCGGCATGGGATGGAAAGGATTTTACGGATATGCCTTTGCTGATTAAGGCTCAAGGTAAATGTACCACAGACCATATTTCGATGGCAGGCCCGTGGCTGCGTTTCCGTGGTCATCTGGAAAATATTTCGGATAATATGCTGATGGGGGCGGTGAACGCTTTCAATGGTGAAACGAACAAGGTGTGGAACCGATTGACAAACACCTATGAGAGTGTATCGGGCGCGGCTAAGCAGTATAAAGCGCAAGGCATCGGGTCTATGGTAGTTGCGGAGGAAAATTATGGAGAAGGTTCCAGTCGTGAACATGCCGCTATGGAGCCTCGTTTCCTGAATGTAAAGGTTATTCTAGCGAAGAGTTTTGCCCGCATCCATGAAACGAATCTGAAGAAGCAGGGAATGTTGGCAGTGACCTTTATAGACAAAGCGGACTACGATAAGATTCAAGAACATGATTTGATTACCGTCAGCGGATTGGCGGATTTTGCTCCCGGAAGGAATCTGACTGTGACTTTACACCATGAAGATGGCACTCAGGATAGTTTTGAAGTGCAACATACCTATAACGAACAGCAGATAGGTTGGTTCCGTGCCGGCTCTGCTCTAAATGCAAGATAAAAAATGAAGAAGACAGTACCTTATATTACAGGCGACGGAGTGGGAGTGGAAATCACTCCAGCCATGCAAGCCATAGTGAATGCAGCCGTGAAAAAGGCATACGGCAGCGAACACGAAATAGAATGGATAGAAGTGCTGGCAGGTGAACGTGCTTTCAACGAAACAGGTTCCTGGTTGCCGGATGAGACGATGGAGGCTTTCAAGAAATATGGTGTGGGCATAAAAGGTCCGTTGACTACTCCGGTAGGAGGTGGTATCCGTTCCTTGAATGTGGCTTTGCGCCAGACGCTGGATCTGTATGTGTGTCTGCGCCCCGTACGTTGGTTCAGCGGAGTGGTATCTCCGGTGAAAGAGCCTCAGAAGGTGGATATGCATATTTTCCGCGAAAATACGGAAGATATTTATGCAGGTATAGAATGGGAAGCCGGAACACCGGAAGCTGAGAAGTTTTATCGTTTTTTGCATGATGAAATGGGAGTGGCTAAGGTGCGCTTTCCCGAAAGTTCTTCGTTTGGCGTGAAACCGGTATCCAAAGAAGGAACGGAACGTCTGGTACGTGCGGCATGTAAATATGCTTTGGAGCATGGCTTGCCGTCAGTGACGTTGGTGCATAAAGGAAATATCATGAAGTTTACTGAAGGCGGCTTCAAGAAATGGGGATATGAACTGGCGGAACGTGAATTCGGAGATGCCATTGCGTCAGGCAAGTTGGTGATAAAAGACTGCATAGCCGATGCATTCTTGCAGAATACGTTATTGATTCCCGAAGAATATTCGGTGGTGGCTACCTTGAATTTGAACGGAGATTACATCTCGGATCAGTTGGCTGCCATGGTAGGCGGCATCGGAATTGCTCCCGGAGCGAACATCAATTACAATACCGGTCATGCCATTTTTGAAGCAACTCACGGTACGGCTCCCAATATTGCCGGAAAGGATGTGGTGAATCCTTGTTCATTAATCCTCTCGGCTGTCATGATGTTGGAACATTTTGGTTGGAATAAGGCAGCAGAGCTGATAGTGAATGCCTTGGAATCCAGTTTTGGCGAGGAACGTGCCACACATGACCTTGCCCGTTTTATGCCCGGAGGTGTCTCGCTTGGCACGTCGGCATTTACAAAAGAAATAATAGAAAGAATAAACTCCTAAAAACTCACGGATATGAAGAAAGAATATATCATTTACAAACTCTCCGAGGATATGAAGAATGCAACCCGGATTGAGAACGAATTGTTCAAGAAGTTTGATGTAAAGCGCGGATTGCGTAACGAAGATGGCACCGGTGTTTTGGTAGGGTTGACCAAGATAGGCAATGTAGTAGGGTATGAACGTATTCCCGGCGGAGGATTGAAGCCGATTCCCGGCAAACTTTTCTATCGTGGGTATGATTTGGAAGATTTGGCACATAGTATCATTAAGGAGAAACGTTTTGGTTTTGAGGAGGTGGCTTATCTGTTATTGTCCGGTCATTTGCCTGACAAGGAAGAGTTGGCTTCTTTCTGTGAGTTGATTAATGACAATACTCCGTTGGAACAGAAGACCAAAATGAATATCATTGAGTTGGAGGGAAATAACATTATGAACATTCTGGCCCGTAGCGTGCTTGAAATGTACCGTTTTGACCCGCAGGCGGATGATACTTCGCGTGATAACCTGATGCGTCAGAGTATTGACTTGATATCCAAGTTCCCGACCATTATTGCATACGCTTATAACATGTTGCGCCATGCCACGTATGGTCGTTCGTTGCATATCCGTCATCCGCGTGAAAAACTGTCTATCGCAGAAAACTTCCTGTATATGTTGAAAAAGGATTATACGGAACTTGATGCGCGCACGCTTGATTTGCTGTTGGTACTTCAGGCTGAACACGGAGGTGGTAATAACTCTACTTTTACCGTCCGTGTAGTTTCGTCCAGCCGTACGGATACTTATTCGGCCATAGCCGCAGGTATCGGCTCGTTGAAAGGTCCGCTTCATGGAGGGGCAAATATCCAGGTGGCGGATATGTTCCATCATTTGCAGGAAAATATCAAGGATTGGACGAATGTGGACGAAATTGATACTTACTTTACCCGTATGTTGAATAAGGAAGCGTATGATAAGTCCGGTCTGATTTATGGTATCGGCCATGCGGTCTATACGATATCCGATCCTCGTGCTATTTTGTTGAAAGAATTGGCTCGTGATTTGGCAAAAGAAAAAGGCAAGGAAGAAGAATTTGCCTTCCTGGAATTGTTGGAGGAACGTGCCATTGCTATGTTCGGAAAGATTAAGAATAACGGCAAGACGGTGTCCAGCAATATCGATTTCTATTCAGGTTTCGTATATGAAATGATTGGTCTGCCACAGGAAATATTTACACCTTTGTTTGCGATGGCTCGTATCGTGGGGTGGTGCGCACACCGCAATGAGGAGCTGAATTTTGAAGGAAAACGTATTATTCGTCCGGCATACAAGAATGTATTGGAGGAATTGGAATATGTGCCTTTGAAACAGAGGTAATTGGCAAGCACGGATAACATGGGTTTACACGGATTTTTCTGTGAAATTCATGTTATCCGTGTCTGAAGAATAATATCATCGATGGTTTTACTGTCACTTTCTCGCATTTTATAGTCTTTTTCCACAAAAACTATCTAAAATATTTCTCCTCTCTCGAATTTTCTTTAAATTTGTTAGTGACTAACTAAATCTAATAAAAGGAGGACCGAGTATGGAACAACAGACTTTTGACTTATTACTTCTGACAATGTCTGCATTAGCGGTTGTTGTTTTTGCAGCCCTTTATTATGTACGTGCCGGCTATGGTATGTTCCAAACTTCCAAATGGGGAATTTCGTTAAACAATAAACTAGGTTGGATATTGATGGAAGCGCCGGTGTTTTTCGTCATGCTCTATTTATGGTGGAATAGCAGTGTGCGTTGTAGCGCTGTGCCTCTTGTCTTTTTCCTACTCTTTGAACTGCATTATTTCCAGCGTGCCTTTATATTCCCTTTCTTGATGAAAGGAAAGAGCCGGATGCCTATTGCCATTATGTTGATGGGAGTGGTATTCAATGTGTTGAATGGTTTTATGCAGGGCGAGTGGCTTTTCTATCTTGCTCCCGAAGGACTTTATTCGGATGCATGGCTTAATACTTCTTCTTTTTGGGCAGGACTGGTTCTGTTTTTTGCAGGTATGGGAATTAATATTCATTCGGACAGTGTGATCCGTCATTTACGTAAACCGGGCGATACTCGTCATTATTTGCCACAGAAAGGAATGTATCGGTATGTCACGTCAGGTAATTATTTCGGAGAATTATTGGAATGGGTAGGTTTTGCCGTACTGACTTGCTCACCGGCTGCTTGGGTATTTGTTCTGTGGACATTTGCTAATTTGGCTCCGCGTGCCAATTCGATTCGCAATCGTTATCGAGAAGAGTTTGGAGCACAGGCTGTGGGTGGCAGAAAACGAATGATTCCTTTTGTTTATTAACCGATTAGACTATAAAATTATAAAAGTCATGATAGATTCTAAACTATTTACTCCGGCATCCATCGGGCCGCTTACTTTGAGAAATCGTACGATTCGTTCGGCGGCTTTTGAAAGCATGTGTCCGGGCAATGTACCTTCACAACAGTTATTGGACTATCATCGTTCGGTAGCGGCCGGGGGAGTAGGAATGACTACAATCGCTTATGCTGCTGTAGCTCAAAGCGGTTTGTCTTTTGACCGACAGCTGTGGATGCGCCCTGAGATAGTGCCGGGGTTGAAAGACATAACCGATGCCATCCATAAGGAGGGTGCGGCAGCCGGTATTCAGTTGGGACATTGCGGAAACATGTCTCATAAAAGTATTTGTGGGGTAACTCCCGTAGGAGCTTCTTCCGGTTTCAATCTTTATTCTCCTACATTTGTACGCGGTTTGCGTAAGGACGAACTTCCGGCGATGGCAAAAGCTTATGGTCGTTCTGTCAATTTAGCACGTGAGGCCGGCTTTGATGCAGTGGAAATTCATGCCGGACATGGATATCTCATCAGTCAGTTTCTCTCTCCTTATACCAATCACCGTAAAGACGAGTATGGCGGTTCGTTGGAGAATCGTATGCGTTTTATGGATATGGTAATGGAAGAGGTGATGCAGGCTGCAGGTAGCGATATGGCAGTATTGGTGAAAATGAATATGCGTGATGGCTTCAAAGGAGGAATGGAGCTTGATGAGACACTTGAAGTGGCTCGTACCCTGCAGAACGAATGCGGAGCACACGCTTTGATCCTTAGCGGTGGCTTCGTCAGCCGTGCCCCGATGTATGTGATGCGGGGTTCCATGCCGATTCATACGATGACGCATTATATGCCTTTCGGCTGGCTACCGCTCGGAGTCAAAATGGCAGGACGGTTCATGATCCCGTCTGAGCCGTTCAAAGAGGCTTACTTCCTGGAAGATGCCCTAAAATTCAGGGCGGCATTGAAAATGCCACTTGTCTATGTAGGCGGTCTGATCTCACGCGAGAAGATAGACGAGGTCTTGAACGACGGTTTCGAATTCGTGAGTATGGCACGTGCCTTGCTGAACGATCCGTCATTCGTAAACAAGATGAAGGAAGACGAACATGCCCGTTGTGACTGCGGACATAGCAACTATTGCATCGCCCGCATGTATTCCATCGAAATGGCATGCCACAAACATATTCAGAACTTGCCCAAAAGCATT
>OMCA01000517.1_pt1 | contig 22241 bp, 11 predicted proteins | sample 1673621 | NCBI WGS metagenome assembly OMCA01 (sample SAMEA103958117, study PRJEB25191) | human gut metagenome | biome: human-associated habitat [ENVO:00009003]; feature: intestine environment [ENVO:2100002]; material: feces | place: Germany | collected 2013/2015
AAAAAATACGGTTCACACAAATAAGTCATATACTTATTCATGCAAACCGCATCTTCTTCTTTTTACCTTTAATCAGTTACTTACTCAACTATATACCAGTATTATGCTCTCTTAATAGTAATCTTGAGTATGTGAATACTTACATATTCAACAGAACTATCTTATTGGCAGATTCTTCTTTCCCCAATTTTTATTAGGATTGGGTCCCATCCACAATTCCAATACCCCACCTTTAGCAAACACTTCATGTGAAAACCAAAATGTATCTAGTTTTTTTCCATTCAAGTGAGCCTTGTTTATATACATATTCTGATCTGAATTATTATATGTCCGAATTATAAACTTACCAGAGCTGCTATCAGGATAATAGCGTTTATCCAGATGAATAGTTATCTCATTGAAAACCGGTGAGGTAATCTCATAGATCGGTTCTGCAGCAGCAGTCCCACAAGCACTGAAAAGCCCTATAGACATCAATGCACTAACGCCTCCCATCTGTCCCTGGTCTTCATCATGTCCTCCATAACCTCGGTCAGGTGTAATTGCACCATAAGCCTGTTCATTGACCCTACGTACCCAGTATTGAGTAAGCCATGGTTTCCCACCCCAACTAAATGCATGTGCATTGGAACATCCAGGTTGATTAGCATAACTTACATATCCGGTTCCATAACCAAAAACAAAATCCTGTGGTGCGGCTTGTTCAAAAGCATGGTTAAGCTTATTACAGAATTCATTTTCTCCTCCCATCAAATCAGTAAGTTCCGGTAAAGCATGCGAGATTCCAAAAGTAGCCTGCCACGCATTTGCTTCAATATACCCATCTCCTTTTAACGGATCCTCATGAAGCCATTCACCTTTATCATTTTTTGGAAAAATCAATTTCTGCTCCGAGTGATATAACTTTTTCCATCCTTTAGAACGGGACCGAAAATATTCAGCCTCATTATTAAGCCCAAGACGAATAGCCATTTGCGATAAGGCCCAGTCTTGAAAGTTAGACTCTATCGTCATCCCTGCATTACCCGGTTGATAACCATTCTCAAGATAATAGTCTCCTATCCCCATCATACCACCTGGCATATGATTACGTTGCATAGTCTTGAAAGCATGCATAGGATCGCATTTAGTCATCAACCCTTTATTATATGTAGATACAATCAAAGGGGTAGCCGGGCAGCCTGACATTATATAAGTATAGCCTCCGGCACAAGGTCCACGCGGAATAAGTCCTCCATTATCAGCATAACGGATAAGTGAAGCTGACATTTCATCCATCATCTCAGGCCATCCCAATCCCCACAATATATTGAGATTCCATTGAGTAAGCCAAAAAGCATCGGAATTATACATATGATGCAAAACTTTACCATCTTCACCACGTGGGAGTGTTCTTGTTTTCGGATGAATATTACGAGTATAAGAGTAGTAACGTTCCCCTTCGGTCAAATCGGGATATTCTCCATTGACATCATCTATTTTATGTCGTCCAAGCAGTACATGCCATAAATCCGTATAGAATTTGGTACGTTGTTTTTGCGAACCGCCTTTGACTTCGATTCGTCCCAACCATTTATTCCATTCATCCTGAGATGTTTTCTTTACTAAATCAAAATCCCAAGTAACGGCATCGTTCTCCAAATTTTCCCTCGCATTGTCCACGCTTACATATGATATAGCTGTACGGACACATATTTTGTCCCCTGTTTTTACTCTGTAGTGTGCCGAAACACCGGAAGTTGGTGAATCTAGATAACTCAACTCTTCTTTCGGGTGCCTTCTAGTTATAATGGACGATCCCTGAAGTGTGTCTATATCACTATAACGCTCTTTGTCTCGCCATCCATCCAATCTCTCAAAATCTTTATCAAAGCGTATCACAAAATGTACCTTCACATTCTCCGGACCTCCCCAATGCCGTCCGTATGTATCAAAACTACCTTCTATTTCATTGTTGGAGACTTTCTTCACATCAGCATTACGCATAGTGGTAGAAGCAATATAACCACCCAAGTTTACAAGAATATCCGCGTCCGAGTCCTGAGTAAATGTAAGCCGATACATACCAGTTCTGTCCGTCGCTGTTTGCTCTACCCAAATCCCGTAATCTTTAAGATACATTCTATGATATCCCGGTTGCGCAATTTCTTCTTCATGCATGAATGAGGACTTCCAGTTTTCTTCCCCGAGCGTAGGATCTACATTTCCTGTCGTAGGCATAAGCGTAAGCCCGGCAAGCACCCAACAATGAATTTGAGGGAACCCTAGAACTTCTGTGGAATTATAATTATATCCGCCGCCAAATTGATTGCGGTTGCGTGTCATTGGGGCTGCTCCGATCATACCAAAAGGCTGATTACCTGTTATAAAAAAGAAATATCGTCCTTTTGTAGTTTCGATAAACGGATCTACCTGTGAAACAAAGTCTTCGCATGCTTCCGCCGGTGGATAAACTTCAATTTCTGACAGGCCAATATAAGAGCCAACGGCATCATTGGCTACAAATTTCACCCAGCGAACCTTTTTCGGTTCAAACTCTACAACTTTCGGAGTACCATCATTAGGAATCCCCACCACTCCGATTCTGCTACCGTCGCTAAAATACAAATCTCCTCCGGCTGTATGAGCATCTTTATTCGGACGATCATACAATATGATTCGTGAAATCGTAACTTCTTCTTCCCAATCAAGCTGTATCCATGGAAAAGGTAATTGCTGCCAGTGAGGCATGATTGCGCCAGAAACCCATTCTCCTGCATTATCCAAATGTATAAGTCCGTCAATCGCCTTAGACGGGCCACTGTCCGAGTCTCGGGACGACGAAGCTGTTGCAGTCGCCCAAATGGCAATATTACCTGTACCTGCAAATACCGGTAATGCCATCCAAACGATACAAAGAATACTAATGATCTTTTTTTTCATATGTCATTTATTATAATATTATTTTTTAGCGTTTCGCATTCGAAGTTTTAAGGACCTTCAAAATACAAGGAAGTACAAGTTCTTTTTGCGCCGTAAGATTAGGATGAATGCCATCCGGCACATAATTACGGAATTCTTTCTCCCCTTTGCTGAGAAGTTTCATCCAATATCCATAATGATCTATCAAACTAATATTTAATTTTTTAGCTTCTTTCCGATACATATCATAATAAAGCTCAATATCCGGTCTTTGCGTCTTATGCTCTGCTATTGGCATATTCATCACTTGAATCAGAATCGAACATTCAGGATATAACTCCCGGATTCTGTACACCATATATTCAAGATTTAGTCTTGCAGCCTCTATGGAAGTGGTATACGGCAAATAGGCATCATTCATTGCAAATTCAATGATTACCATATCAGGCTTATATTCTAAAACCCTCTCACGCAGATTTTCGACTCCCCAAGTAGACCACATCGCAGCTTGTGCACTATTAATGACTTCAACAGTTCCGGGATAGAGCATATTCAAACTATCCTCTAACATTGCCGGCCATCCTTCCTTGGATGCAGAAAGGCTCGTACCATATATGACAATTCTCTGATTCTCGCCGTCTACAAGCTTTTTAATGACTTTGTCTTGAGCTGATAGTGGCAATGATGCCACTATCAAAACAATTATCACAGAAAGATACTTTATGTATTTTTTCATTTTCCTACCCACACCTCTTTCACATCAGTAAAATTATAACGTTTTATACTGCTAAACGATTTTGATGTACGGGCTCCGAAACGAAGGAAATAAGGCCGTTTGTAAGAACCGTCAATCTTTTGAGGATCTCCTGTTCCACCATTCCATCCATTAGGGTAACCGGTCCGAATTGTCAGGATATCTCCGAGAGTATAATTCCGCAAATCGGCCTGTGTTAAATTGGTAGATAATTTTGTACTATATGCCCCTGGAGCATTGCTCACATAATCTATCTGGCTAACAAACAACCATGCTTCCTCAAGAGGCTGCTGATAATCCGGATTATCAGTACCCCGGGTTATTTTCACCTGAACCTCAAAGGTTCCATCATCTTTCAATACAGGTTCTCCCACCCATTGTACCCGGAGCAGCGGTTCTACAAAATAATTCTTTTTCACCACTCCTTCAAGGTCTATGATTTCTTCGGGCAGTGGAACAAAAGGCCCCTCTGGAATGATCCCATAAGTCCCCTTGAAGATCTTAGTATTATTAAAAGTACCATCACGTTTCGCAAAAAAATCATAAGGAACAGGATTGTCACTCCAACTGTATTCCATAAGACGGATACGGATACCACCATGTTCTATAGCCGTACTTGCAGCTGTTTGAATTGGCTCATTTGTATCTTTATCTATAAATGCACCTTGAAAAGTTTCTGCCGGAGCGTCATAATTATCATTTCCACATGAAGTAAAAATGAAGATAGCTGCTAATGTCCAAAAATAATATATAATCTTTTTCATAATTCTGTTGTATTTAGTAGGATACCACAATCCAATTAATAACCCTGATTCTGTCTACAGTTAGAATTTCTCGTAATTTCAGCCGGATCAATTTTCTGATAATATTGTCGTGGTTCAAAAGAGAAAATATAGGGTTCCATCGTCACACCGTTTTGGCTTCTTGGCTCAGTATACTTCACATCAAGAAAATAGGCATCATCTTCCACCGAGAAGAAAGGACATAGGATGCGATACTTGCGGTCTTTTTGTTCAGCTTCCGTATCTATTATCCTCCATCTTTTCAGATCCCAATATGTCTTATTCTCAAAAGCTAATTCTTTGCGACGCTCTGTGCGAATTATATCACGACTTTTTTCATCGGCCAAAAGAGTCGAGGATAGTTCCGTTGCTCCAGCTCTTTTTCTTATGGAATTGATAGCTTCTGTTGCAATAGAGAGATAGCTTTCCCCCTTCGCATCAGCAACTTCTCCTAAAGAAACAAGTTCCCATGCCGCTTCTGCACGATTCAGAAGGACTTCCGCATAACGAATCTCTATCCATGGTTGAGATGAATAATTTCCTCCATTAAGAGCCTTGGGATCGGGATTCATATATTTTCTCAAATAGAAACCACTAAGGTTACCATAATCCCAATTGGAAACCGGTCCACTTGCGCCGGAACGTCTCATTTTTCCAGCGTATATATCTTTCTTATCCGGATATCTGTCAGCAAGGTCATTCCAATATTTCGAACCACTTTTCAACTGAACAAGATAAGAATCATCATTATTTTGGCTGAATGAATTGACTAATTTCACTGTGTTTTCATCAACTGCCACATTATAATTTGAAGAATAATTATCAGATTCTTTCAAGAGAGCCCCCATCGTGTTGACAGATTTACCTGTCAATATACCTCTCCGGAGTTCAATAGTTTCACCCTTGAATTCAGACATTGGAAGAATTACCGTCGCAGCCAAACGCGGCTCACAATTCTCAAAAGCATCTAACGGTGACTCATAAAGTTTATAGTGTCCATTATCATCAAAGTTCTCAAATTTCCCATTGATATCTTTATTGTCAAACTCAAACATTTCCACGAAATCCAAAGTTGGGCACACCTCTGAATTGTTATCTCCATTAGATGTCTGCATCGGTTGAGCAGAATTATCGAACTGATGCAAAAATTCAGGATCAATATAGTATCTTCCAAAGATAGTTTCATAAGTATCCTCCAGGAATATTGCTGTGAAATTATCTATTTGAGCTTGCCTGTTATTTCCGGACCATTTATCCATATATAGACGATATCCTCCCTCATCTACTATTTGAGATGCTTCATATGCTGCCTTGAAGTAACCGACTGCCTTCTCTTGAGGAATTCCGCATACACGTACTCCATTAACCGGAGCATAATTTACAGTATTATACTTAGCAATAGAACCGGCATGAAGCATTATGCGTGACTTAAGAGCTGCCGCTGCATATTTGTTGGCACGTCCTTTTTGATTGCTTTCCGGAAGTAATTCTATAGCTTTATCAAGATCTGCCCCAATAAAGTCCCAGGTATCCTCTTCAGAAGCTCTGAAAAGCTTTGTATCCTCAAACGATACTGACGCCGGATAATCTATGACTTTATCAACAACCGGTACACCACCATAGCGTTTCACAAGAGAATAATATACCATAGACCGTATGAAATAGGCCTCCCCAAGAAAACTGTTAGCCTGGGCTTCCGTATAGTTTGATGCATATTTAGGTAAAACCTCCAATAATAAGTTAGCTGCCCTTATATAAGAATAAGCCTGATTCCAATACCCCACAGCCTCGTATTCATTACCGGCAGCATCTCTGCCAATAGCCTCGCCTGTACGACATGAAGGCTGAGCATAAATCGTCCACGCATAATTAAAGGGTGGATTACCTTCGTAAGCATAACGGAAATCTTCTAATGGAAGATTCATGTACATACCGGAAATATAACTAAGCGTTCCTGCCTCATTGGCAAAAAGATCCTCCTCGTTCACAACATTCACAGGAGACATGTCCAAGTCCGTGCATGAAAACATGACACTGGCACACATTATTGATACTATTGTTTTCAGTTTCATATTAATTTTATTTAGAATTTAAAGTTAAGACCAAGCGTAAATGTTTTACTAATCGGGTAAGAATAAGCCGTATCTGCACTATATTCAGGATCCAAATATTTCAAGCTCGTAAATGTCAGCAGGTTATATCCACTGAAATATACTCTTATACCTTGTACATTTATATTTTGCAACCATTTCTTAGGCAGACTATAACCGATTTCAAGATTCTTCAGACGAATGTATGAGGCATTCTGAAGATGGAAATCAGAACTCTGATCGGGAAGCGTTCCTGTATATGCGTAATGCCCCTTAACCCAATTTGTTGAAGGATCATACGGATTTGCAAGAGGATCTTCCGGATGCCAGCGATCCATATATTGAGCAACAGCACCATCTCCCCAAAGAGGCTGATACAGAATACCTTGTGGAGAAACATACGTTTTACCTGCTCCTTGAAACAACATTGAAATATCGATTCCCTTCCATTGAGCAGAGAAAGTTAAACCAAAGTTAAGAAGCGGAACAGAACTTGAATTAACAAGAGGATGTTTATCCAGTTCAGAGAATACACCATCCCCATTCCAGTCAAGGTATTCGTAATCTCCCAATATAGAGCCCCTTGCTATAAAGATAGGATTATGCCAGATTTCATCCCAGCTTTCCAATCGTCCGGCTCCCTCTATACCCCAGGTTATATTATTATAACGATTGCTGGTATTATTTTTCCAGTTTTCATACGAGTTACCGGCACGGCTCGTTTCTACATGCGTATTTTTAGTTCTTGTATAAGCAATGTTTCCTTTAATTTGATAATAGAAATCGTTGACATGGTGTCTGTGAGTAAGTTCTATTTCAAAACCTTGGGTCAAGTCGCCATTAAGATTTTCCTGAGGAAGTGTTGCTCCAACAACACCCGGAAGAGAACCGGCACGTGTAGTCAAAAGTCCACTTCGTCTTCTATTAAAGTATTCTGCTGTTACGCCAAGAAGTCCATTCCAGGCCTCCGCATCTATTCCGACATTGAACGTTCTTGACTCATACCAAGTAATTGCTTTATTGGGAATACCGGTGCTTGTGGAAGTACTGATATATTGCCCATCAAAAACCGAACCACCATCTGATGGATATTTATATCCGGTAATATGTTGATAACGAGCTGCGCTATCATCTCCCAGTACTCCCCATGAAGTTCTTATCTTGAAATTATTAATAAAATTAAGTGGAGATTCTTTCCAGAATTTTTCTTCAGAGATTCGATAACCAGCTGATACAGAAGGAAAAAATCCCCAACGGGTCTCCTTTGGGAAAAGAGAGGAAGCTTCGTGGCGAAAAGCAAATTCAGCAATATACTTCCCGGCGTAATCATAATTCAAACGTCCTACCAAAGCTCTATTAGCATTGTCATAAAGAACGGACTGATCAGCATTTTGATTAAATTCCTGGTTGGTAGTAATACCTGCAAAAACTTTATCCATGTCGAAAGCAACCTGTCGACTTCCATAGAAATTATCGCCAACTTTGTGTTGATTCTCTATAAGGATCAATGCTCCCACATTGTGCTTGCCAAAATTATTGTCATAGCTGAGGCGCGCCTGCCATAAATTATTCTGTTTAGAATAGAAATAACGGGAAATCTTATTAGGAGCTGCCGTTTGTGCACCTTTCACAATGGCATTCCCTGATGTATCATAAAGATTATATGCTTTACGATATTCATCATCATTATTAGCAATATAGTCATAACTATACATTCCGCTAACAGAAAGTCCCTTAACCCATGGAATATCCCATGTAAGAGATGCATTAGACTGAAACCATTTACTCTGATAAGTACAATGTCCGGTCAGATCGGTATCCATCAAAGCAGCAGGGTTGTAGCCTGCCGGATTAAAGCGACTTGCATACATACCTTTTTCCTCATCATACCATACCGGTTCAAGAGGTGATGACAGCCATCCTTCATAAATAATCGCACCTGAATTAGCTGGAGAAGATTCTCTCTCATCCATCATTCCTGAGATGTTAAGATCAAACTTCAAATTGTTAGTTACATTAGCAGAAATGTTACTTCTAAGATTGAATTTTTCATAGTTGATAGCATTGGAACGCAAGTAGCTCTCCTGATATTGATACCCGGCACTTGCAAAGTACGTCACTTTATCTCCCCCACCTGAAATATTTATACTATGCTGAGTTTGCGGAGCTGAGTTTCTGAAAAGTTCATTTTTCCAATTCGTTCCCCGCTTGATACCATTGCGATAATCAGCTATCTCCTCAAGAGAATATGTCCTGTTGGCACTTTCATCCACATTGTGGATCACCTTCTCATTGACAAGGGTCATAATATCAGCTGCTTCTACAAGATCAGGAAAGTTCGTCGGCACCTGCCATGTCATATTTCCGGAATAAGACACATTCGCATGTCCTTTAGTTCCTTTCTTTGTCGTTATAAGGATCACCCCATTAGCGGCTCGCACTCCATAAACAGCAGCAGAAGCATCCTTCAGTACTGAAATACTCTCAATATCTTCTGCATCTATTTTAGCCATATTATCTCTCGGCACGCCATCAATAATAACAAGAGGAGTTCCAAAACCACGAATATCCATCTTATTGGTGAATTGCCCGGGTTCAGAAGTATTTTGTACAATACGTAAACCAGGAATCTTACCGGTAAGCATATTCTGAAGATTCTCATTTTTCGTAGTTACTATTTCCTTATTCTGTATAGCAGATACCGCTCCGGTCATAGTCACTTTTTTCTGTACGCCATAACCCACAACAACCACCTCTTCAAGCTCTACATTATCTTCTTGCAGCACAATTTTATACTTTTGAGGTTGGGCAAGTACAGTGAATTGATACTCCCGATAACCAATACTGGAAACCTTCAGTACTTTCCCCACAGCCGCTTGCATTGTAAAGTCTCCATCCACATTAGAAATACAACCATTTGATGTATTGGCAGGATCAATAACGACAGCACCGATTACAGGTATTCCGGCAGCATCAACAATAGTACCGGAAACCGTCATTGTAGTCCCATTTTGTGCATGAATCTCTATCGCTGATGCGATAAAAGCCACGCAAATAAAAACCTTTAAAAGGTTAGACAAATGTTTTTTAAGTTTCATAAATACGTTATTATAAGGTTAAACATCATTTTTAGTTAATAATAAATATCTAAACTCATTCAAATTCTTTCCATCCCGATAAATATTCATAAGAGTATCTACCGTTCTACACGAAATGTAGCAGACGATCTAATATCATCAGAAGCAGTACCTACAAGAATCTGAAATTTACCCGGCTCCACAACCCATTCATGGCGTTCAGGAGTATAGAAACTCAGTGCTTCTTTTCCAATTGTAAAATTCACTTTTACAGTTTCTCCCGGAGCAAGATTCACCTTTTTGAATCCCTTGAGTTCTTTAAGCGGACGAGGTAATGATGACTCCATATCCATAATATACAATTGCACAACTTCTGCCCCCTCTCTATTTCCCGAATTAGTTATCGGGATTGTGACAGTTATATTGTCAGTACTTTTTATAGTTTTTTTATCAAGTGTAATTTTTCCATAATCAAATGAAGTATAGCTGAGTCCATGCCCGAAAGCGAACAAGGGTTTAATTTTCTCTTTCTCAAACCACCTGTATCCCACGAATATACCTTCTTTATATTCCACAGTCTCACCATCACCCGGATATGCATTAAATGCATGAGCGGCATTATCTTCTATTTTCACAGGAAATGAGAAAGGTAATTTTCCGGACGGATTGACTTCACCGAACAAAACATCCGCTATTGCATTACCGGCTTCTGTACCTCCATACCACGCCTGAACTATAGCCGGGACTTTCTTATGCCAAGGCATAGCATAAGCATTTCCACAAACCATCACTGCCACTAAAGACGGATTTACTACACTCAGGTCGGCTATCAACGCATCCTGTTCATATGGAAGGTTATAAGATTCTCTATCCACTCCCTCACAATCCATATGCAGATTCTTGTTCATTCCACCTATATACAAAACAATATCTGCTCCTTTGGCCGCCTTCACCGCCTCTGTATGCAAACTATCGTTTACTGATTTTGAAGCAGTTGACGAATACCCCGGTTGATAGTCTACCTCGATCCTATCAGCAACATATTTGCGAATCCCTTCAAGAGGTACGACCTCATATTTTGATTTCGCTTCTGAAGATCCGCCATCCCGGCTCATCATTTTCACAGCATTCTCACCGACCACAAGTATCCTATTTAAAGATCCAATATTTACCGGTAGAATTTTATTGTTGTTTTTCAAAAGAACAATCCCCTCCTCAGCAATTTTGCGTGCAGCCATTGCATGTTCCTCCGAAGCAAGAGTTCCCCATGGACGTCCTTCCGACATATTAGTCCGATACATCATCCGTAAAACTCGTCTGACTTTTTCATTCAAGACCTTTTCACTTGTCTCATTTTGTTTCAGCAATTTTAAGTAGGGCTCGCCGAGGCGGTAATTCTGAAATGCCTCCAGCGAACCAAGATCCGTTCCGAACTCCATATCTAATCCATTATCTATAGCCTCCTGAGTATCATGAGTACCACCAAAATCTGAAACAACTACTCCATCGAATCCCCATTCCCCACGTAATACATCGTTTAGAAGATAAGAATTATGACAGCAATATTGACCATTAAATTTGTTGTAAGCTCCCATAACGGCCCACACACCAGCTTCCTGTACGGCAGCTTTAAAAGCCGGAAAGTAGATTTCGTGCAATGTACGTTCATCCACAATAGTATTTATCGTCGTACGCTTGGTTTCCTGATTATTAACTGCAAAATGTTTTACACAAGCTGATACATGGTTTTCCTGTACACCTTTAATATATGAAACAGCCATCTTTGATGTGAGATACGGATCCTCACCCATATATTCAAAGTTGCGACCATTCATTGGGGTTCTGAAGATATTCACAGCAGGCCCGAGAAGCATATTTTTATCTCTATACAGAGCCTCTTCACCAAGGCTTTTTCCGAAAAGATGTCCCATCTCTGGATTCCATGTTGCAGCAAGACATACGAGAGCGGGGAACGCCGTACATGAATCACTGGACATCCCGGCATGAATCCATGTTTGCCATACCATTTCGGGCCGTAATCCCGACGGACCATCCGACAAATTATTTTCCGGAATGCCTAATCTTGGGACACCTGCCGAACCGTAGCTCCTGTCAGCATGAAGCAATCCGACTTTTTCTTCCAGAGTCATACGAGACAAAGCATCATCAATGCGTTCTTCTATCGGCTTTGAAGTATCTCTATATATAGGTATCTCTTGAGCCCGAAGACTAACAGGAAGAGTTGCTATCGCAACAAGCATACTAATCTTTCTTATTGAAAATTTCATCTGTTTTGGGTTAATATTCATAATTCACACTTTATTTTAGATATTCATATATTTTCCTGCAGTTATAATATATTTGATATTTAATTCCTACCAGACATACCCACTTTGACCTAGGATACATAAACTCACTTTCATTCAGCAAACCAAAGTTTCTATACATATGTTCATACATATACATGCAGCAAAGATAAATAATAAATTTAAAAAGCAAAAACAAAACAAAGATTTTATATCTAAAAAATAAAGAAAGCTCAAAAGAAAATGATAACAGAATCAAAATACATCTGTTATCAGAAAATAACAAAGAAGGCACAAACAGGAACCAACCAATTAATTATCAACAATATAAACAAAACAATTTGATAACAAAAGACAGACATAATATACCTATAAAGAAATAAATCCAAAAAGTTATCTTATATAAAGTAGCAGTTACGCGCTCCACATCAATGTTCATACATTAATATACAAAGCAAAATCATTTAATTGATAACCTAAACTTAAAAAACAATGAATAACAAGCAAAAAATAAGCGCCTCTATCGAAGAGACGCTTATAAAAATTAAAATGGTGAGACTTATATAAACAACATAAGGTATGCTAATCAAACTTTTGCCGGTATTTTTATACCAAAAGCACAATACGTCAGATACAGTACGCAAACCAAAGTAACTGTCACTCCACCTATTATTCCCACAGTACCAATAGCGAAACCAATAACCGGAGTCACAACCCCTCCACCGGCAACGGCAGTAATCATTAAACCGGAAATCTGATTTGCTTTCTCTGGACGAGCCTGCAATGCCATCGAATAAATAATAGCAAATACGGACGAAGCAAAAAAGCCAACCGCACCTATACATATCAGATTTACAACATCATTATCTACCCCCATCAATATCAATAATGAAACAATACAAGCTACAATATTAACTCGGAAATATCTCATCTCGGCAATATGAGCTAACAAAAAAGCCCCCAGCAATGCACCAACCGTACGACTAAGAAAATAAACCTGAGGAGCAAACTTCACCTGCTCATCAGCCCACCCAAAACGAATAGACATCAATTTGGAGCTAATAAAATTTGTTGCCACATCTACTCCCACAATGAAGAATATACCTAAAAACAGCAAGAGGATCGTTCGGTCCTTCAACAATGCAAATGTATCCTCCATAGAAAGTCCCTTATCTGATACAATATTTTTCTCCCGTTCAATAGGAGTTGCCATAAGCCAAACAGCCGACAGCAATGTTATAAAACCAAGTATTGGGAAACAATAATACCATTTATCCGCTCCGAAGTAATTCACCGCCAAGAGCACAATCTCCGGTCCAACCAAAGAAGAAACCGCCTTTATAACTTGTCCAGCCGTTAAACTACTCGTCAAAAAGGCCTTGTTAGTAACCACGTTATTAAGCAATGGATTCAGTGAAACCTGCAAAATAGCATTTCCTATGCCCAGTAAAGCATAAGCTGCCATACAAGTAATACTGTCATAAGCCAACAATGGTAGAATCATACCTATAATTGTAATACCCATACTGATGAGCACGGTATTCTTACGTCCCCATTTATTCATCTGATTCCCAATAGGAATACTTAAAAAAAGGAACCAAATAAAGACCATTGAAGGCACAAAACCAGTCATTACGGGCGACCAATTAAAGCTGCGCTGTACATAGTCAGAAGAAATACCAACAATATCACAAAAACCCATCACAAAGAAACCAAAAAGCACCGGGAGAGTTGTCAATATAGAGTTTTGTTTTTTCATATTCACAGTTATTTATATAAAACACATTATTTTTTAGCCTACATTCATTAATGAGTCAGTCTTTTATGTAGGAAAACTATCTAATTTCAATGTTAACCTCCCTCCTTTCACAACCTCCTCAAACGGCAACAATACAGTTTCCTGCTGTTTACCATTCAAAGAGACATCTTGCAAATAACAGTCATCAACAGAATGTCTTTTTACTTCAATCACAAACTCTTTTCCTGAATAGTATTCCCTGTTCAGGTTAATAGTCACCTTATCAAACAAAGGGGCACCTATCTGAAATTTCGGATTAATCTCTGTCAGTCCTTTCACATCAAACAACCCCAATGCAGAAATCACATACCAGGCACCTAACTGCCCCTGGTCCTCATCCTGGCCATAACCATAGCCATGAATTCCTTCTAAACCATAAAATTCATCCAAGATAGCCCGTACCCACTTTTGAGACAAATAGGGCTTACCTGAAAAATTAAACAACCAGGAAATATGCAGATTGGGCTGATTTCCATGATTATAAACCGTTTTCAGTCCAGCAAATGCATCAACTTCCGTTCCACCACCAAAAATACTCTTCTGTGAAAGCATGAAAATACTGTCGAGACGAGTATTGAAAATCTCCGGCCCTACCAAATCTATTAATTCATCTATATGATGAGGAACATAAAATGTGTATTGTATAGCATTACCTTCCTGAAATCCCTTCCATGGTGAAAGCGGATTAAAATCCTCTAGAAAGCGCCCCTGGCTATCTTTAGGGCGAATCAGGCGAGTTTCCTTGTCATAAAGTTTTTTCCAGCCATTAGAAAGTTGGGAAAGCCTTTCGTAATCTGCCTCTCTCCCCAGCTGTTTGGCAAACTGCGCAATCGCAAAACAACTAAAACTATACTCCATAGTATGCGAAGCACCAAAACCTGAGCCTCCCTCACGAGTCACCATATCAAACTGCTTCTCATAAGGAGAATAACCGAGCTCCACAAACGGACGCACATCCATTTTTCCGGCACCTTCAGGCCTTCCCCGCCATTCCACCTCATTCTTCAATGCAGCCTCATAGCCCAATTGTATATCAAAATCACGAATACCACAGTTATAAGCTGCCGCAATAGCCAGACCTGTAAAATTTGTCCCTACTCCCGACACATACTTGCTACACGCGATTCCATCTCCCAGCCAACCGGCATCCCGGTAAACCAGCAGCTGACTCTTTATCCAGTCAGAATAATATTCAGGATAAGCCAATGCCCATAACTGTGTCAGGTTCCAGAACCCACCCCAAATAGCATCTGTATTATAATGCTGATGCACCGGGTTTCCTTTTTCATCCAGCGTGATACGTCCTACAGAACCGTCATTCCTTGGATAATACCCATTGACATCACTTGCCAATCCACGCCCCAGAAGCGCATGAAACAGTCCGGTATAAAACTTCACTTTATCTTCCTCCTTACCTCCTTCCACGTAGATTCTACTCAATGACTCATTCCACGCTTTCGTTGCATTCTTCCTCGCCTGATCAAAAGTAACGTCCTTAGCTTCCACCTCCCTGTTAAAACGAGCGTTTTCTATGGACGTATATGAAAGACCTACTTTTACTTCTACCGACTCCTGCTCTTCCGTAGAGAAAGTCAAATAAAGACCGGCACCGGGCCCTTTTGCCTGATATTTACCAGACACAACCTTATCCTTCACGAACGTTCCCACCTCTATCGGTTGTTTATTTAAAACCGCCGAAAAATACATACGAACATCCGCACCTTTCTGATAAATATCCACATATACAGGAGAAGTCACAACATAACCTTCTACCCTACCATCATCAAAGTATTGCACTTCGGCATCTTTTACTTCACCGCTTTCTCCTTGTTTGTTACCAATATCAAATATGAGGTTCGCCTGTTCCGACTTTGGATAAGTATAACGATGGAATCCCACCCGCTGCGTGGCAGTCAATTCGGCCTTTACTCCATAATCTTTCAGAATAACAGAATAATATCCAGGAACCGCAATCTCATCTTTCTTATCAAAACGCGAACGATAACCACTATCCGGATCATCCAGTTCACCCGGAACAGTCTGCAACCCACCTACAGTCGGCGCAAAAACAATACCGCCTACCTGAAACTCATGAAAGTTAGCAAAACCTTCGATGGAGGTATGACGAAAGTCATACCCCACCGCTTGCCAACCACCGGAATTTCCCAAATGCGCATCAGTAGAAGGAGCCAACTTCGCCATACCGAATGGGACTGCCGCCGGCGTATAAAAGAACCAGCGACAATGCGCAGTTCCAATATTCGGGTCTACATAGTCCACCAAAGTTTTAGTGCCCCTGGTATCCGTAGAGCATCCCAAAGCCACACTAATCCATATGACTAATAAACCGAGTTTTTTCATGATATAAATTCATTAACGCGTTAAATCCTCATCTATTTACACCAACCGGACACGAATAAATACCCCATGATTCATTTGGCTTATCTCCCATCTCCAAAATCAATTCTCCACCTTTCAACAATTCCGAAGCTGGGAAGAAGAAACAATCCAGCTTCTTACCATTCAACGTAGCGCTTTGAACATATTTATTCTTTCGAGATACGTTCTTTGCCTCAATCGTAAATGTCTCACCACGACCATAGCGCTTACCCAAATCAATAACTACTTTTTCATAAAGCGGGCTGGCTATTTCATAGATCGGATCAATGCGGCAACCACCGTCTGTCTGAAATAATCCTAAAGCGGCCATAACAAACCAAGCACTCATTTGCCCCTGATCTTCATCACCCAAATAAGCATTGGCTACACCATAACCATAATACTTATCAATGATAGAACGAGACCATTTCTGTGTCAGCCAAGGCTTTTTAGCCCAATTAAACAAGAAAGCAAAATGCATAGACTGCTGATTGCCCTGAACTACTGGATAATCCCAGTACTGATCATTCGGAGCATTATATCTCCAAGGTTCGCTCACAACGAAGCCCCAATTCAAGCGGTCAACAAATGCCTTCTCACCCATTATATTAATCAAAGCCGGCACATCCTGAGGTACGAAGTAGCTAAGCTGCCAGGAGTTACCTTCTACATAGTGATGATTGCGCCCGGTTTGGAAAGCATCAAAGTCCGCTACAAAGTTACCGGCTGAATCACGCATATGCGCATAGCCATTTTCCGGATTTACAGCATTCTTCCACCAATATCCACGATCATTAAACGTACCATACTCCGTATATTTACCCAATGCCTTAGCCATCTGTCCCACAGTCCAATCATCATAAGAGTACTCTAATGTATTGGAAAAACGCCCCAATTCAATAGGAACATATTTATACTTCAAATAAGGAAGTAAATCACGATTGCCTGCAAATCCACCTGCTACATGTGTAGCCGGAGTTGTCTGCATCTTTTTCATGGCTTCAAAAGCCTTTTCCGCATCATAATCGCGAATCCCCATCTGATAGGCAGATACCATCAAAGGGATTTCATGTTCAGCTACCATCACCGGAATATATTCCATCCCCGCAGGTCCCTTTGCCAACCATCCATTTGCATCATACAACGCCAACTGAGAATTTACCCATTTGGAGCTCCATTCCGGTGTTACCAAGTTCCAGAATTGATTCAGATTCCAAAAAGTATTCCAGAAAGCGTCACAACCCAGAGCCACATGATCCGGATTCGTAAATTTACATACTTTCTCATCAGGTGACATCCATTCTCCATTCACGTCACTCCACAGATTACGGCAGAGAGCACGGTATACATTTGTATAGAAGCGTACTTTTTCCATACGGTCATTCGTTCTGATATCCAAGCGATTGAGTATACCATTCCATACGTTTTTCTGATTCTGAACAACAGCTTCGAAATCCCAACCGAACTTATCTGAAATCTCCTTTTGCAGATTTTCCGAAGCATTTGCTACACTTACCAACGAAATGCCTGTACGCACCTGAATCACCGATTGCTTCTGCGTATCAAATTCTACATAAAGCCCTGCATCTTTCAGATCTTTACCGGAAATATGCGCTTCATTCAATATCTGGTCATCCTTCCAGCCACCTACCTTTTTAATCGGTGCATCAAATTCAATAACGAAATTTACGACATACTCCTGATCAGCATCATCACTCCATACATGTGGACGAGGGGATATCTGATGAGAACGTCCCTCAATTCTGTAATCACTCACTTTCCTGACATCCACATCCAACAGATTATAGTCATATTCAGCCTGAATATGTAAATCGATCATCACACGTCCATCCTTATCCTTAGGAAATGTATATTTCTGAAAACTTGCTCTTTCAGTAGCCGTCACCTCCGCTAAAATCTCCGTATCAGTCAGGAAAACTTTATAATATCCCAATGGAGCTTCTTCAGTCTTCTTGTCAATACGCGAACGGTATCCTTCATCCGGACGGAACTGATCTCCTACCTTCGTAAACAGTTTACCATTGGTTGGCATCATACCCAATCCCCCCATTGTCCATTCATGAATATGACTAAAGCATCCTAATGTCTCAAATGTAGGCTGATAACCGGCCTGCCAACCTTTATTCTGATTATCCGGACTCAATTTTACCATACTGAAAGGCATCCAAGGCCCCGGTGCAATCATCCAGCGAGAATGTGCCGTACCTATCTTTGTATCTACATAATCAGCAAAAGACTGCAATTTCTGCGGAGAGCGTAAAATCGCACCTCTTTCCAATAGCTGTTCATTGACAAAGACCTGATATTCACTCTTTTTCTTTTTATTCACAGCAGGCATCGGAACTTCAAACACATAACGAGCCGTATCCATCTTTGCAGTAAAAATCCTTGTTCCATCCAGTTTCACACTCAGTTCCGGGTTTCCGGATAAATGTTCCACATCAACCAGCAAAGGTTGTACATTTACTCCGTCCAATTCTATTTCGTACCCGGCGGGAGAAACATCACGCAGAAAAGCATATTCATTATTCTGTTCCAAAACAAGTCCATCCGAACCTTCCAAACGAATTTGATCGAATACAATCCACCCACCTTCAAGTACAGAAACAGTCACAATGTTTCCTCCTTTTTTTAAGTCGGCAGCCGAAATGGGAAATTCCAAGACTTGCTCTCTGGCATTTTGCAGGTTACCTTCCAGTACTTCCATAGCGTGCCCCTTAATCTCAAATTTCTTTTCAACTGAATTTACCACTACCTTAACAATCGAACGGTTCGGGTTAGCATCTACCAAATCCACCACCAACTTCCATTCCCCACGTTTCGGCAGTTTTTCAACTCCAAATAAGATATTAGCATCATGGGTTCTCCAACCGGAAGTACCCCACGTACCACCCCAAGTATCATCAGGCCCGGGTAATACATATGGAAAATCAGTCTTGTCAACAGAAGTCCCTATCAAAAAATAACGGTCTTCATAGCCAAAGTCATGAGCCAGAAAACTCTTATACTCAGAAGGGCCTAAAGCCAGTTCCGCTCCGGAATTATCCGCAGCGCCTATCTGCCATACCACTTTTGCAGCCATCGTATATAGCGCACAGCAGGCAACGATAAAAAAGGATATCAGTTTTTTCTTATTCATAATGAGTATTGAATTTTTAAATCTAAGCATCTAATTCTATATTCTTTCCAAGCCTTATCACAAAAAGGCTTATTTTGTTATCTCTGAAACAATCTTATTTACTTCTAAAAATCAAACTAACCCTTATATTTCCTGTCTATCTGTTGCAATGCAAAAGCATAGGCTCCTAAAGCAATCGCTTTACTTGCTCCCAAAGTTGAAATCGCTACTCCGATACGCTTTGTATGGTTATAAAGAATTTCTCTTTTGGTAAAAGGTACCTGAACCCAAGTACTTGTATTCTCTAAGAATCTCTTACGGTCGTCCGCCTCCATCAGATTGCAAACCTCCATCTGCAAACAATCGAAGTCTCTTCCAGAAAAAGTAGAAATGGAACGACGCATTTCACGCATCATACCCGGTAGGATATATTTCGCTGCGCCGGACACTCCTCCGCCTATCACAACCATACCATCTACAATATGAAGTGCACTGACAATAGCAGCACCGGCTATCTCCCCCAATTCGTCAAAACTCTTCAAAGCCGCCTCCCGATTACCTGTACGAGTACCTTCAGCTATATCATAAATGTCTTTGGGCATTAGATTTTCTATAGTTTCTCCACTCAGTTCCCCATACACACGCCGTACTGCACGAATGCTAACACTTTCTTCCGCAATCAGATCCGTATATTTCTTGTTACGCATAATCCATACATCGCCACCGCAACCATTATCACCGGTCAACAAACAGTTGTCAATTACTACGCCTGCACCAAAGCCCGTTCCCAACGTAATTCCCAGCAAATTTCTATAACGCTTCGGATTACCGGCAGCTTCAAGTTCTTCATTGACAGAGGGTAAAATTCCTGCCAGTGCTTCACCATAGGCAAACAGGTTACCATCATTATTAATAAATACAGGAATTCCAAATTTCTCTTTCAGAAAAGGTCCCAAAGCCACTCCACCACGGAAAGCCGGAAAATTGGGTAAATCGCCTATTATACCATTTTTATAGTCTGCCGGACCGGGAAAGGCAAAACTAATAGCTACCGGTTCATCTTCCAACTGCTCTTTCACCTGAGAAAATCCCCGATGCAGAACGGTCAGGCATTCCTCCAAATTATCCGACACTGCCGGATAACAAATAGGCGTTACAATGTCCTGATTTCCACAAATAGCTGAAAAAACAAAGTTTGTACCTCCTGCATCCAAGGTCATCACCGTACGTTGGTCATGTTTATACATATTATATCAGATTTTTATTAATACTACTCTCCGGTCAATATCTCACATAAGCTTTGATTGTCCCACATTCTTGCCCCACAGACTTACCATAAGGAGCAATCGTATATTCACCTACACTTGCCGGGATAATAAAAGTTTCTGCATAATGCACTACAAAGGGCTTGAAAGCATTTATCGGACTTTCTATAACAGCCTCTTCACCTTCCACCAAATTCAGCACGTTCACACTGTTATTGGTATGATGCGTAACAGGCTTGGAGAACCAGTGACGATGCGTCTCGATAAACTCATTCGGGTGCAGTCCCGTGCATTCTTCTCTCCAGCCATCACCCTCCGCCACTTGCGTAAAGCGATTAGCCAAATGCTTATTCACATATTCCGTATCACGTTTCCAGTCTATCACATCCTTTCCCCTTTCTACATTAATAGGACGAGGCTTTCCATCCAATCCCAAACGCTGCCAATCCCAAAGTTTAAAAGTGAACAAGTTCGGAGTTGAACTAATTTCCAGTACCAGCGCTTCAGAACCCGAACAGTGTACTGTTCCGCCGGGAATCAGATAATGGTCGTGTTTTTTAGCCGGCAACCTGTTCACATACCTCTCCGTATCGAACACAACTTCTCCCTTCTGCGCTTCGCGTAGATCATGAATCATTTCATTTTTATCTATACCAGTCTTCAAACCCAGATAAACCGAAGCACCTTCTTTGGCATCCAACAAATAGTAACTTTCATCCTGAGTATAGTACATGCCAAAGTTCTCACGAATAAACTGTGTAGTAGGATGCACCTGCACGCTCAAGTTTCCTCCTCCCACCGTATCCAGAAAATCGAAACGAATTGGGAAATCCTTACCAAAGCGTGCCTCTACCGGTTCACCCAGCAATTCTCTCGATTTTAACAACACCAAATCCACCGACGGCAATTCAAAGCGTACACCGTTCACTTCAAAATAAAGACTGTTTTCCTCGGGAACACAATCGAAACACCAACCATAATTCTCCTTTTCAGGATTCAGCCCACACACCTCTTTCATCCATTGTCCACCCCAAGGAGCCGGATCAAAGAAAGGAACCACACGGAAAGGAGTCTTAACCGTTTCTTCTATACCCTTGAAAAAAGTTTCCTTATCAATCAACCTCGGTTCATTGGCAATATGAGTATCCAGCCAGAAGTCTACCCTGCCGAACAAACTTTCTTTATACCTATCAAGTATTCTCCAATCGTTGAAATAGCCTCTCTTATATTGCAAAGATACAGCATCTTCACGATTATCCACTCCTAAAGCCTTCACTTCATGTACTCGAAAACGCTGTTGTATCTCCCAGCGAGCCATATCCACATAAACCACCGTAGCCTCAGCCGGAGCCACCATAGCAGCGCCTGACCCTACAATAATTACTCTTCCGGTTGCATCCGCCACTTGCTTTCTAGCCTGTTCCAGCTTTTCCGCATCAAAATAATCATTTAAGGTCAGGTTCGTTACATAGCCAAAAAGAACATCATCCGTCATGAAACGCTCTGTCATCGCTTTAATCTCGTCCTGTGGCTTCATCAAATTGCGCGTATTAATAAATAAGGTAGGAGACAACAACTCCAACTCACCCGCAACTTCTTCCTCACGCACACCCGCATAGAAATCAACAGCCACAACTTTCTTAACCTTAAAACACTCCACCAGCAATGTATGAACAGCATCCCATCCCTGAAGAATTGTTCCCGTAATCTTAGTAGAAGGAAATCTGTCGTAATTCACTTTTCTCATAAT
>OMCA01000546.1_pt1 | contig 21286 bp, 13 predicted proteins | sample 1673621 | NCBI WGS metagenome assembly OMCA01 (sample SAMEA103958117, study PRJEB25191) | human gut metagenome | biome: human-associated habitat [ENVO:00009003]; feature: intestine environment [ENVO:2100002]; material: feces | place: Germany | collected 2013/2015
TTGATTGCGATAACCGAGATTCAATTCAACACCCACATTTTTCATTTCTCCCGCATTGATCCATTGACTGCTTCCTTCGCCCATAGCGGCGATACCTGCCATCTGTACCAGAATATCCGTTGTCTTTTTGTAGAACCAGTCGAATGAACCGTAAAGAGATTGTTTAAACAGTGAGAAATCGAGGCCGAGGTTCGTTTGTGTAGTTGTTTCCCATTTGATGTTATCATTACCGATCTGATTACGTTTGAATCCGGATTGAAGGATGCTGCCGCCATTGGTTCCGGCAATGTCGTAGGAAGTACCATAGCTCTGACCGCCTGATTCCGTTACACCGTAGTTGGGAACATAAATTGTATAGCGGGCAATGTTCGAGATTTCCTGGTTGCCGGTCTGTCCCCATGAACCGCGGACTTTCAGATCGTCAATCCAACTGAGGTTTTGCATGAACTTTTCACGGTTCAAGCGCCATCCCAGTGAGAAGGAAGGGAATGTGGCATAGCGGTTATTTTTACCGAAACGTGAAGAACCGTCACGGCGTACTGTCATCGAGAGTAGGTATTTATCATCATATGTATAATTCAGCTTTCCGAAGAAAGAAACCAGTGAATAGCCTTCGCCCGAACCGTAAGCCTGAGCCGTACCAGAACCCGCATTCGGCCACATATAGTCGGGTGTCAGGATAGAATAATCTTCTTTATAACCCGAAAAATTGATATCATCTTCACGGTTCAGCTCCATACCCACCATGGCGTCTCCACGATGTTTGCCGATTTCCAGATTGTAGGTAGCGATGGCATTCCACATCCATTTCGTCCAGTGTTCCTGCTTGGCTTCTACGGCATTCTTATCATTTGCCACATTGCCTTCGGTGATGGGGTAGGTGAAGATGCGTTGTGATTTCTGTGCATAATCCAATCCGAAGGTGGAGCGGACATTGAATCCTTTGAAGGGGTTGAGGTTGATGTAGGCATCACCAAACATACGCCAGTAAGTATAGCGATTATCAGAGTTACGGTCCAGTCTCGCTACCGGGTTCTCACGGTCGGGATATCCGCCTACCGGACCTGCATATTCTCCATTGATGTCGTAAACGGGCAATGAGGGATTGAATTGCAATACATTTTGCAAGAATCCACCCGGTGCCTGCACCTCCGAAGTGCGGTTCAGTGTGAAGTGCTCTCCTATGGTCAGGAATTTGCCAATCAGATTATAATCAGAATTTATGCGGGCAGAGAAACGTTCGAAGTCACTGTCCTTGATGATACCTATATTCTTATAATAGCCCAGGGAGAAGAAAGATGACCCCTTTTCAGAACCATTGCTTACTGATACATTGTACTGCTGGATAATACCTGTACGGGTTGTTTCATCGAACCAGTCGGTGTCGGCAGCCGGAACGGTATTGGCGGAATCCAGATACTTGGACATGCTGATGTTGTTCAGTTGAGGATAACCGTTTGCGTCATATCCCCAGCTATACTTGTAGCCCAGTGCGTTGGTGTTGGGATCCTGGCCTTCGTTTACGTAAGCTTGCCACATGGCACGGCCATATTCTTCCGCATTCAGTACTTCCATCTTATTGGTATACATGGAAGCGGCGATAGAAGCATCGAAGTTAATCTTTACCTTTCTTCGTAGTGATAATGATGACACCGTTTGCAGCGCGCGAACCATAGATAGAGGCAGAAGCCGCATCCTTCAATACTTGGATAGATTCGATATCATTGCCGTTCAGTTCGTGCATGCCCGATTTGGTAGGCACACCGTCAATAATATAAAGAGGATCGTTATTATTCAAAGTCCCGACACCGCGAATACGTACAGTGGCGTTTCCACTGGGATTACCGTCGGCTGTGATGTTCATACCGGGGACGCGTCCCTGTAATGCTTTGATCGGGTTGTTTTCGTTTTGCTTGGCAATCTCGTCTATGCTGACTACGGAGATGGCTCCGGTCAGGTCGGCCTTGCGTTGAGTAGTATAACCTGTGACTACGACTTCCTGTAGCAATTCCGATTCTTCTTCCAGAACGATATTCAGTGTAGCTTGAGCTTTCACATTCACAGTCTTGAATCCGATATACGAAATGGAGAGTTCTGCGCCTTGTGGTACAGACAATGTAAAGTTACCGTCGATGTCTGTTATGGTGCCGTTACTTGTCTGGTTGGTTTCTATGACAGTTGCACCGATAATGGATTCTCCGTCAGTCTTGGAAACCACTTTTCCTTGTACCGTCAGGCGTTGGGCCTGAACTAGTGTACACATTATAAGAAAGAGTGCAAATAGAAGTGATCTTTTTATGCCTTCCATGTTTTTAGATTTTAATTAATATGCTTTTCATTTTGTAATCGCTGTGGATTACCTCTCAAAACATGCTTTCCCGAGTGATGTTTTGATGTTGCAAAGAAAGGGAATTAAGTGAAAATATGCTGTAATTTATGTTTCATAAGCTGGTATATTTGTAACAAAATAAAGGGCAGGTATCATATTTGCCAGCTTATGAAACATAAATGGCAGGCTATTTCTGTTTTATTCGCTTCCTTTGCAAAGTGCTTTCCCGAGCAACTCATTATTAATTAAATGTAATACCCAAAAACATCATGAATTTAAAAAACAATTTGTTGACTGTGCGATGGACCCTTACCTTTATAATAGGTACAATCTGGTCTGTCTTTTCGTGTCAGGCTATTAATCCTCCTTTTGTGATTAAACATTTAGGTGACGGACAGAGCATTGTCCAGATTGAGAACCAGAAGAAATTTCTGTTGCTTCCCGTGGAAGAGGCTGCTCCGGAAGCAAAGCTATATATGATAGCCGATAATGACGTAGTGCGCAATATGAATGTTCGTCTGGCTATAAATAAGGTGGACTATTTTGTTCCGGTAGATCTCTCCGGATTTGATAATAAATCACTTTCTTTCAACTTCCAGTTGATATCCGATACGGCTATTTGCTGGGATGAAATGAAACTTTCCAATGAGTTTGATACATCCAATCGCGAGAGTTTCCGTCCGCTTTATCACTTCACTCCTCAATATGGCTGGATGAATGATCCGAACGGTATGGTATATAAAGATGGTGTTTATCATTTGTTTTATCAATACAATCCTTACGGTTCTATGTGGGGAAATATGCATTGGGGACATGCCACCAGTACAGACCTGGTGAATTGGGAACATCAGCCGATAGCCATTGCGCCCGATGCGTTGGGAACTATCTTCAGTGGTTCCTGTGTGGTTGATAAGGATAATACGGCAGGCTTTGGTGCCGGTGCGATCATAGCTTTCTATACTTCGGCCAGCGATCGCCAGGTACAGAGTATGGCTTACAGTCTGGACAACGGAAAGACATTCAAGAAGTATGCGCGTAATCCTATACTGACTTCCACCCAACGTGATTTCCGTGATCCGAAAGTTTTCTGGCATGACGCTACTGATAAATGGATCATGATTCTTGCCGTAGGTCAGGAAATGCAAATCTACTCTTCAGCTAATCTGAAGGACTGGGCTTATGAAAGTAGTTTTGGTGAAGGTCAGGGGGCTCATGGTGGTGTATGGGAATGTCCCGACCTGATAGAACTGCCTATTGAAGGTACGGAACTGAAGAAATGGGTTCTAATCTGTAATATTAATCCCGGCGGACCTTTCGGTGGAAGTGCCACTCAATATTTTGTAGGTACCTTCGATGGAAAGAAGTTTGTGAATGAATCACCGAAAAACACCAAGTGGATGGACTGGGGAAAAGATCACTATGCTACCGTGACTTGGAGTAATGCGCCCGAAGGACGCCATATAGCGCTGGCATGGATGAGCAACTGGCAATATGCCAACAATGTACCTACTACTCAGTATCGCAGTGGTAACTCTGTTCCCCGTGACCTGAGTCTCTATACTTCGGCGGGTGAAACTTATCTGAAATCTTCCCCTTCGCGAGAACTGCTGAAACTGCGTGGGAAAGAAGAAAAGAAGCATTCCTTCAAGGTGGACCGTACTTATAATATGGACAAACTGCTTTCGGATAATACAGGTACGTATGAAATTGAAATGACGATTAAGAACAGAAATGCAGAAGTCATTGGCTTCCAACTTTTCAATTCAAAAGGAGAAGAAGTGGATATTTACTATAACTTGGTAGAGAAGAAGTTTGCGATGGATCGTAGTAAGAGCGGAGTCGTATCATTCAGTTCGGACTTTCCGGTGCTGACTCTTGCTCCGATAGAAGGCAATTCGGAAATGACGCTGCGTCTTTTCGTTGATAAATCAAGTATTGAAGCGTTTGGCGATGACGGACGTTTCGCAATGACAAACCTTGTGTTTCCTTCGGAACCTTACAACCGTATCAGTTTCTATGCCAAAGGCGGTAGCTATGCGGTAAGTTCATTCAAGGTTTATAAGTTGAAATAAGATTGGTCTATATTTCCTCCTTTTCTGTACCCGAATTTTATCAAAGCCGTACCCGCTCCGTAGCTGGTCCGTACCTAAGCGTTTGGACCAGATACGGACCAGGTACGGCTTCTCCTTTATTCTTCTATTTCAATGGTATATTTTCCTTTGAATACCTCTTCGGGTTGCAGATGCTGCACCCAATCCTTATCTTTATACTCTCCTGTATAATGTGCTTTGTCGCAACGACCGTACCATGGTTCAATACAGACAAACGGGGCATTCTTGGCAGGTGGCGACCACAGTCCGACAACAGGTGCATCAAAATGGAGGCTGAGATAAGGAGCTTTCTCCTTATTATATAGAGTAACCCGCCGCACCTGGCTTCCCTCCAATATAAGTGCATCTTTGTCAAATGTATGTGTGTCCAATGGCAACAAGTCGTTTGTCAGTTTCAGAGGATATTGGGTGTCCGGGTCGGCACATCCTTTTTCAGAAATAAGTATGTATTTCAGTCCGCTTTTCTTATTGAAACCGAAAAATCCCCGTTCTTGCGTTTCGGCATCGAAATCCGGATAGTAGAATGCCGGATGTGCACCAATCTGGAAGTGCATTTCCTTCTCCCCGGTATTCTCTACTTCCCACATGACATCGACCTTCTTCTCGCGGATGCGATAGCCGATGGTGAGACGGAATGGGAAAGGATATTTCTTGAGTGTTTCTTCGTTGCTGACAAGCTGGTAGCGGACTTCATCGTTTTCCTCGGATATCAGTGTGAACTCCATGTCGCGGGCAAATCCATGCTGAGTGAGGACATAGGTGGTGTCTTCGTTTCGATATTCATTCTCCCATACGCTTCCTACAATCGGGAAGAGTACCGGCGAATGGCGTTTCCAGAATGCAGGATCTGCCTGCCATAGATATTCTTTTCCATTAGAAAAAATACTGCATAGCTCTGCTCCATGTGCAGAGACTTCAATGCTGAGTCGTCCATTAAAGAGTGTTTCCATATTGTTGTTTAAAAAGTTTCTTTGGATAATTTTCCACAAATGTAGCTAAAAAGAGAAATAATGCCCTTGAAATGCGCTTAAAAAACATTCTTGTATCATAATTGCCACTCTTTGTAACAAGATTGTTATCCTGTTGTTCTGATATTCGCTTCCTTTGCAACGTGCTTTTCCGAGCAAGAAATACTTAAATTAATACCATACAACAATGAAATCTAATTCTTCGTTATCCAAGCTGATCCCTGTGATGCTCTGCTTTTTCGCTATGGGATTTGTGGATCTGGTAGGCATCGCCTCCAACTATGTAAAAGCAGATTTGGGTCTGACTGACTCTCAAGCTAACATCTTCCCTTCGCTGGTTTTCTTCTGGTTCCTGATCTTCTCTGTGCCGACAGGTATGTTGATGAGCCGTATCGGACAAAAAAAGACGGTACTCCTTAGTTTGGTTGTGACCTTTGCTTCGTTGTTATTGCCTGTTTTTGGTGATAGCTATACGTTGATGCTGCTTTCTTTCTCTTTATTAGGTATCGGCAATGCATTGATGCAGACTTCACTGAATCCGCTGCTTTCCAACATCGTGAGAGGTGACCGGCTGGCAAGTAGCCTTACCTTCGGACAATTTGTAAAGGCGATTGCTTCGTTTCTTGCACCTTACATTGCAATGTGGGGAGCTACACAGGCCATTCCGTCGTTCGGTTTGGGTTGGCGTGTGCTGTTTCCTATTTATATGGTGATAGCTGTGATAGCCGTTTTATTGTTGGGACAGACACAGATTGCCGAGGAGAAAGAGGAAGGAAAACCTTCTACGTTCGGTGAGTGTTTGGCTTTATTGGGTAAACCGTTTGTTTTGCTTTCTTTCATCGGTATCATGTGCCATGTAGGAATCGATGTAGGTACAAATACTACCGCTCCAAAGATTCTGATGGAACGTATTGGCATGACGCTTGATGAGGCCGCTTTTGCTACGAGTCTTTATTTTATCTTCCGTACGGCAGGTTGCTTCACAGGTTCTTTTATTTTGAGGAGGATGAATGCTAAATCGTTCTTTGCTATCAGTAGTTTTATGATGTTACTGGCAATGATTGGACTTTTTGCTTTCCATTCAAAAACATCTATTTATATTTGCATTGCGCTGATAGGTTACGGAAACTCGAATATCTTTTCGATTGTCTTCTCACAGGCGTTGCTGTATATGCCCGGCAAGAAGAATGAAGTTTCCGGTCTGATGATAATGGGACTTTTTGGTGGAACTGTTTTTCCGTTGGCAATGGGATTGGCAAGTGATGCCGTAGGACAGAGCGGTGCAGTAGCCGTGATGACTGTCGGAGTACTTTATTTGCTGTACTATACTTTGAAGATAAAGAAATAACCTAATGTCTAATTGTAATTTATAATTTGTAATTAAATTTAGTGTCATGAATAAAATCATCGTAGGAATGGGTGAAGCACTCTGGGATGTGCTGCCCGAAGGAAAGAAGATAGGTGGTGCGCCTGCCAATTTCGCTTATCATGTATCACAGTTTGGTTTTGATAGTCGTGTAGTGAGTGCAGTGGGACGTGATGCTGACGGACAGGAAATATTGGATGTTTTTGCCCAAAAGAAACTGACTTGTGAGATCGAGCAAGTGGATTATCCTACCGGTACGGTACAGGTTACTCTTGATGCTGTGGGGGTTCCCTGTTATGAGATTAAAGAGGGGGTAGCTTGGGATAACATTCCTTTTACGGATGATTTGAAACGTCTGGCCCTTTCCACCCGTGCTGTTTGTTTCGGTTCGCTGGCGCAGCGCAATGAAGTAAGCCGTGCTACGATCAACCGTTTCCTCGATACGATGCCTGATATAGACGGGCAGTTGAAGATATTCGATATCAATCTTCGTCAGGGATTCTATACGAAAGAAATACTCTGCGAATCTATGCGCCGCTGCAACATACTTAAAATAAATGATGAGGAACTGGTTACTATCAGCCGTATCTTCGGTTATCCGGGTATTGATTTACAGGATAAATGCTGGATACTTTTGGCTAAATATAATCTGAAGATGCTGATTCTGACTTGTGGAACCAATGGCAGTTATGTATTTACTCCGGGTGTAGTATCTTGTCAGGATACACCGAAAGTTCCTGTTGCCGATACTGTGGGGGCAGGTGATTCTTTTACTGCTGCTTTTACATCGGCTATACTTAGTGGGAAACCTGTTCCCGAAGCGCATAAACTGGCAGTGGAAGTCTCCGCCTATGTTTGTACACAGAGTGGGGCCATGCCGGAATTGCCGTCTGCTTTTAAGAGTCGGTTGGGAGCAGCTGATATCTCCGGTGTATGAGTTGAACCTATCCTGATAATTGCTTCAACTTGGCAGGCAATCTTATATTATAGGGGCATTGTGTAACATACAATGCCTTTTTGCTTCCAACTCCCTTTTGTGCCATATTCCTGCTTGTCTTCTGTAGTATAACAATAATCGTTCTTATTTTCGGCTTCGTATAGCGGGATGGCTTCTTCTACGGGCGAAGCGTATACATATCCTAATTCTTTTTCCAGTTGCCATTCGGTGTCGGCTGGCAATAGCTCTACAGATAGACGTTGCTTTTTTCCGTTACTATATAAATACAACGGTACGGTACTCGTGATTTGTTGTTTGTAGATGGAACAGATGGCTCCTTCATATTTTTTGTTGGAGTGCATTGCAATATCTAAGTAAGATGTGTCGTATGTGTGATTTTTGCCATTCCAGGCCTGAAGTAACGGAGTGGTAGAAACTAACGATAACTTTTGGTTGGATATATATTTTTCTATCGCATCTTTCACTTGCTCTTTTTTGGTGGCATCCGCTATTAGTTCATAAATAGGAAGGACTTTATTTTGAGTGATTTTCGTCAAAGTATAATTCTCTTCATTGAACGAGTTCCACCAGGCATTAAAGCCATCGGTTATCGGTTGTGAAGTCAATAAACTTGTATTTCCTCCATAGAATTCCAGTATAAGCTGACCTCCTATGCTTTGTGCCACTTCTTCTTCCCATCCGCCGGCACCGCTTCCGGTAAAGAGACCTTGCTGGCCTATTTTTTCCAAAGCGCTGAGTAAGGTGATTTTTGTGGTGCTGGCAGCTGATGTCGCTGTAGGTACTGCTGTCCGGTAAAGTCCTCTGAATCGTGCTCCTATACCGACATCCACTAAAAGGTGTGTGCCATATTTGTTTATGATATCTTCTGCTGCCAAACTGGTTACATCATTTTCAAATTCCTGCGTAAGGTATCTGTATTTATATTTCTCTAAGGTATAGAAAAACGAAAAGTACCAACGCTCCGCTGTAAATAGTTGTTCGCTGGAGGCAAAAGAATATTGTGAAGAATGGTTGTAATCAGACTCGAACTCTTTATGCTTGAGAATGGTACCGACCGATAGAGCATTTCTGGAATTTATGTCTCCCAATATCAGGCTATTGGTAATATCAGTCAGGAATGTTGTTGCATTTTCTCCGGCGTAGTCTCTGGGTTCGGAAGAAGTGGCTTTCATACGATAGATATAATCTTCATCGCTGTTTTCCAATTTTTCCAAATCTATTATGGGAGCTTTTATGGCTTCGGGACTTAAATGGTCGGCAGTAACATCGTAGCCTGCGCCAAGAATTTGTTTCATATTTGCCGGATAGGCTTTGAAAATGACTTTCTTGTCAGGAATAGCTTTAAGTTCATAAAAATCAGAAGAAGTGGGATTTTCATCTTCCGGGTTGAAATCAGAATCCGAGGAACATGCATATAACGTGCATATCGAAATGATAAAATAGAATAGATTTTTCATAATATAATAGTTTTTCTAGTAGTTATCTTGTAGCTGTCGACAAAAGTAACAGAAGTATTTGAAAGGGCAATGGATACACATTCTTTTCTTAAGAAAAAGTGTCTTATTTTATAATGTAAGTGAATCTACATCACTGCACAAAGCTCCTCCACCTGCTTTTCAAAGCTATCCCTCATCTTTGCCTTATTCTTCACTACACTCCGATGATTATAAATTGTTTGTGGTGAGTAGAACAAGAGGGTAGCTATCCTGGAACTATCTTGAATCCCCATACGTATCAATGCAAATATCCGAAGTTCTGTATTCAGTATTTCTCCTCTTTTAGGTATGATTTCTTCACCCTCCCGCAATAGTGCATTAAATTCTTCTATAAATTTAGGGTATAAATTCAGAAATGCCGTATCGAAGTTTACGAAGAACTCTTTCGCATCTGTATCTGACAGTTTGGTGGCATTGACTAACTTCAATAGATCATCTGTCTGCTTTGCTTTCACTTTTCTCTTTACCAAATCCTGATATTTATTCAGCTTGTCTATATAGGCAGCACACAGGTCCATGAACAGGCTTACATATTCTTCACGCGTATGATTTGTATTTACTAATGCCTTATTCAGATGTTGCAGTTCCTGATTCATGTCCGCCAGTATCTTCCTGCGTTTATGGAGTTGATGCATTTGCCGATAAATATAGATCAGGGAGACGACCAGTCCGATGGACAATATACTGATGCATATCAGTGACCATTGCAGTCGTCTGCTCTTGATAAGATTCTGTTCCTGATAAGATAGTACAATAGAAGGGAATTTTTTCGCTATTTCGAGCATGCGGAGCCGGTTATTATAAAACTGAGCGTCTTCCATGGAGTAGTTCAGATAGCGGTTGGCACGGGATACTTCCCCACTTCGGTTTTTAAAGATATGCAGGGCCAGTTCCTGTAAGGCCAGATTTTCTTTAAGCGGGCATACCTGATCCGATATGGCGGCCTTGATCAGATAATGCTCATATTCGTTCCAGTCACCAAGTTTTGAATAGACCAATGCTAAACCATACGTAACCATAGCATACAATCGAACATTCACTGGAACGCCTTCCAGTGCCTTTTGATAATACTTTTCCGCTTCGGCGTACCGTTGGTGACGATATAGATTTTCTCCTTTCCAGTAATTGTGTAGTGACGAGCCAGTGGGAAGTACACTGATCAATGAATCCTGATAAAGCATTTCTTTTTCATAATAACGGGGAGCATAAACCTTATCGTTGGAATATTCCGCCCACATACTGTAAGCCCATTCATAGGCGGCATAATATTCTATCCGTGTCGCATCATTCAATGTGCGTGAATCTATTTGTTCCAGATTCTGGATGGATTCGCTGAAATAACCCGATGTGGAAAGAAGCACCGAGCGGTGGATGATGCTCAGGTTGCGATAAGCGGGGTGAGATAGTGCCATAGCCACCTGTTCTTCCTTGTCTACATAGAGCATGGCTGAATCGAAACGGTAAGTATAGTACTCTTCGTAAATAGCATTGTATAATCGGAAACGTTCATTGTCGTCCATGGATGGATATAGCAAACGCTTTAAACTGTCAATTCGGGCTTCTTTTCGGAGTGAGTATTGGTTGCGCAGTTTTAAAGCTGATTCCAACTCATTGGATAAGTCAGTCTTATTCGCCGCACGAAAAGGGACAAACACGAACAACAGGAATAATACCGATAACAAGTATTTTTTCATAGGGTATGTTCATTAAAAGTAGACAAATACAAAGATATTAAAACTTTCCGGTAAACGGGTATGTCTACTTGCTTTTATAAAACGGAATGATGTAAATGGTTTGTTATCAGTGTTGTATTGTAGATGATACTCTCATGTCGATCTACCTGACGGCTACTTGCGGAAACCGGGCATTATTATACCTGTTAACTTTGCCCTCGTTGAAAGATAAGGGGAATATTTCTTATCTGATGCCTTGAACCGAAAGTTTAATTTTAAATCCATTAATAGTATGAAAGCAAGTCTCTTTTCTTATGTCATATCGGCAGCCTTATCATTCGCTACTATTGCAACAGCGAGCAAACCGGTAGAGAATGACACTATCAGTAGTAAAAAAGCGGAGATCAGCGAACGCAATGTGATGCTGAATGCTTCGGATGCAAACAAGCCCCGTGAAATTCAGATCGGACTTCCCAGTGAAGATGTAAATGTGTATGAAAACGGATTACCTGCTGTCTATTCTTCGGCTGTGCATAAGCTGGCTACTCACTGGCGCAGCGATGCCAGCCTGGGCGAAGTAGGGCTGATGACACCGTCTGAATCTGCTATTGCTACCGGAAACATCGCTTATTCCGTAAATTCTTTCTCCAAATTGGGGCAAAAGGAGTTCAAAGGAGTCTTGAATTACCGCACCAACCATTTTGGGTGGCAAAATATAGACATGAATGTGTCCGGTGGCATCGGAAACCGCTGGCTCTATACAGCCAGCATCTATCAGAACTTCGATCCGGGTAGTTTCTCTCCTAAGTTTGAAAACTTTAGTGACCGTACCCAACTTTATCATGCAGGGCTGATGCGCCTTTTCAACAATAATCGCGGAAGGTTCTCCGTTATCTATAAGTTCTCAAAAAGCAGTGCATTGGGTTCGATGATTAACGCTGCTCCGTTTATCTATGTGGGAGATGGCAGTGTGAAAGAAATTCCTGGCTTCAAGTTAGGAACTTCTTCGTATGCTCCCGAAGGTGGACGTTTTCAGTACATGGATGTGATGGACGGAAAGATGAAGAGCGGTCGGTTTGGTGACTTTATAGGCAATAAGGCGCATGAAGTGGCTATGCTGTTTGATTATACCTTCCGTAACAATCTGAACTGGACGCTGAATGCCAAGTTTATGAATGCTCCCGAAGCTAACTATGTGGATTTTGGTGGTAGCAATATCAACAAAGCCACGGTGGCGGACGGCCCTTTTCAGGATGGTTCGGAGGATGCCTATACCGGATTGGTCGAAGGCAGGCGTACCTGGTTGCATCTTGGCAAAGTGAAGAATGCATTGCTTACTTCCGAACTGAAAAAGAAGATAGGCGACCATGACGTACGCCTGGGGCTGAATGAATGGTTTTATCATTTGGATTATCACTCTTCTTCTTTTCAATGGGTAGGCACGGTTACTGAATATCCGCAGATACTGAATCGTGTGGTAGCTGACGGGACTACTGCTAAATTCAGTGGTTTCAATGAGCTGAGTCCGGAATATACCAAAGGAACCGAAAACAAACTGGCTGCCTACTTTACGGATAACTGGCAGGTAAGTCCGAAATTCACTGTCTATTATGGTGCCCGTCTGGAATATTACCGTATGTCTGCCGATCAGATTCCTTATGGTCGCTATTCCGGCTTCCACATTGGTGATACTCACGAATATACGGACAATCAAGGGAATATACTTTCTACTGAAAAGATACAGCCGCAGAAAGTAGTAAAAGATAAGCTGAACTATGCTGCAACGGCACAATTTACTTATAAGTTGACCAAGAACTTCGGGCTGACTGCCGACGGAACCGTCGCCACCCGCTTCCCACGTATCAATGAATATGCCGGAACAGGACCTACCGAAGAGCAATATAAGCGTGTGACTATCCCTTTGCTGCGTGGCGGATTATTTTATCAGAATGACTGGATAAACCTGACTTCCATGATTACTTATATTTCCAAGTCGAATAATATAGACCAGCAGAATGTAACCAAACCGGGAACAACGCAGTCCAAGACGACCTTGCTGATTTACGATATCAAGACATTGGGTTGGACCACTTCCGCTGAAATCAATCCTTTCAAAGGTTTCCATCTGCATACCCTGTTCACTTATCAGAAACCGACTTATAACAACTACTTCATCAAATCTCCGTTTGAAGGAGTGCCTGACTTGAATGCTAATGGCAACATCGTGAAAGAAATTCCGCAGATACTGGCTGAAATAGATCCCAGTTATAACATAACTCCCGATCTGCGCTTGTGGCTCAGTTTCCGTTATTTCGGGAAGACGTATGCCAATCTGACTAATGCCCTCTATTTCAACGGTCGTTGGGAAACCTTCGGTGGTGTGAACTGGAAAGTGAATAAGCACCTCTCACTGGGGGCAACGGTAGTGAACTTCCTGAACCAAAAGGGTGCAAGCGGAACTATCAGCGGCGCCGAACTACTGGGCAAGGAAGAAGCAGGTAAATTCAAAGATCATTATATGAGTGGTAATTACTTGCGTCCATTTACACTGGAATTCAGTGCAAGCCTTTCATTCTAAATTAATTTAATATATTTTTGTAACTAAATTCATTGTACACCATGAAAAATTTACTTGTAACTCTCTTTGCATGTGCTACATTGTCGTATGCCAATGCAGCGGAAAACAAAACGATCCGTATTTCTACGGATAACACTGACCTGGTGCTTCAGGTAGGCGACAACGGCCGTCTGTATCAAACTTACTTAGGTGAAAAACTGCTGCATGAGCAGGATTTGAATAACTTTCAGTGGAATATCCATGCCGGTGCCGATGGTAGTGTAAGTAAACGCGGTTGGGAAGTGTATGGTGGTTCGGGTAATGAAGATTACTTTGAACCGGCTATCGCTATCACTCACAATGATGGCAATCCGTCCACTATGTTGTATTATGTTTCTTCCTCCTCCAAGGCGGTTGAGGGTGGTACGGAAACTGTGGTTAATCTCCGTGACGATCAGTATCCGGTAGACGTTACTCTGCACTATGTGGCTTATCCGAAAGAAAATGTTATCAAGACTTGGAGTGAAATCAAGCATCAGGAAAAGAAACCTGTCCTGCTTTCTACATACGCCTCTGCCATGCTTTATTTCAATAATTCCGCTTATTACCTGACTGAGTTCAGCAGTGATTGGGCAAAGGAAGCGCAAATGAGCAGCCAGCAACTGCAATTTGGCAAGGAAGTAATTGATACGAAGTTGGGAAGTCGTGCTGCCATGCATACGCATCCTTTCTTTGAAGTAGGGTTGGATCAGCCGGTCAGCGAACATCAGGGAAATGTATTGATGGGTACGTTGGGATGGACTGGTAATTTCCGCTTTACGTTTGAAGTGGACAATGTTGGGAATCTTCGTGTGATTCCCGGTATCAATCCTTACGCTTCGAATTATGAACTGAAACCGAATGAAGTGTTTATCACTCCCGAATTCATATTTACTTTAAGTAATGACGGTGCCGGGAAAGGAAGCCGTAACCTTCATGAGTGGGCACGCAACTACAGTTTGAAAGATGGTAAAGGGAGTCGTCTGACTCTTCTGAATAACTGGGAAAATACAGGCTTTAACTTTAACCAGGAGATACTGGCCGAGTTAATGAAGGAAGCCAAGCATCTGGGTGTAGATATGTTCTTGTTGGACGATGGTTGGTTTGCGAACAAATATCCCCGTAAGAATGATCATGCGGGTTTGGGAGACTGGGATGTGAATCACGATAAATTGCCCGGTGGCATTCCGGCGCTGGTGAAAGCTGCCAAGGATGCAGATGTGAAGTTCGGTATCTGGATTGAACCAGAAATGGTGAATCCCAAGAGCGAACTCTTCGAGAAACATCCGGACTGGGCGATCACACTGCCTAATCGTGAAACGTATTATTACCGTAACCAATTGGTACTTGACCTTAGCAATCCGAAGGTGCAGGATTATGTATATGGTGTTGTAGAGAATATAATGAAGGAGAATCCCGAAGTTGCTTTCTTCAAATGGGATTGCAACAGTCCTATCACCAATATCTATTCTCCGTATCTGAAGAACAAACAGGGACAGTTGTATATTGATCATGTCCGTGGCATCTATAATGTTCTGAAGCGTGTGAAAGCGAATTATCCTGATGTCCCGATGATGCTTTGTTCCGGTGGTGGTGCCCGTTGCGACTACGAAGCGCTTAGATATTTCACAGAGTTCTGGTGCAGCGACAATACGGATCCTGTAGAACGTATTTATATCCAGTGGGGCTTTTCCCAGTTCTTCCCTGCGAAAGCTATGGATGCCCATGTGACCAGTTGGAATAAAGCGACTTCTGTAAAATTCCGTACGGATGTAGCTTCTATGTGTAAGCTTGGTTTTGATATAGGTCTGAAAGAACTCACGGCTGATGAATTGACTTACTGCCAGACGGCTGTTGCCAACTGGAAGCGTCTGCAAAGTGCCATTATGGATGGTGATCAATATCGTTTGGTGTCTCCGTATGAGGGCAATCACATGGCACTGAATTATGTAAGCAAGGATGCAAACAAAGCTGTATTGTTTGCTTATGATATCCATCCGCGTTTCCAGGAGAAACTGATGACAGTCAAACTTCAGGGATTAAACCCGAACAAGCAATATAAAGTGGAAGAAATCAATTTGATGCCCTCTACTGAATCTAAATTAGAATCTAGCGGGAAAGTTTATTCCGGTGATTATCTGATGAAAGTTGGTTTGAATGTATTTGGTTTTACAGCGACTCAGAGCCATGTTATTGAGCTTACAGCTCAATAATAGCCTTATCTGGTTTGTCTGTCCTTCTTTCCGGCAATAGTAGTCTCCCTATTCTGTCCGAGTTAAAAATCGGTGGAATAGGGAGTTTTTTTAAGAAACAGATAACGATACCTATGATAATATTTTTATATTTGCGTTACTAATAACGGAAAAGATGAGAAGATATACTATCCAATTATTACTTGTTTCACTTTCCTGGTTTGGGTTGACCACTTCGTGCACCCATCGCGAAACACGTTTCCGTATTGGAGTTTCCCAGTGCAGCGATGATGAATGGCGACATCAGATGAACAATGAAATGTTGCGCGAGGCACTTTTCTATGACGGAGTAGAAATTGATATTCGTACGGTAAAAGATGATAATGCAGAACAGATAAAAGATATCCGTAATTTCATCAAAGAAGGAGTGGACTTGCTTGTAGTTGCACCCAATGAAGCTGCACCTATCACTCCGGTAGTGGAGGAAGCCTTCGACAGGGGAATTCCCGTCATTGTTTTCGACCGCAAGATACTTTCTGATAAATATACCGCTTATATAGGTGCTGACAACTATGAGTTAGGAAAAGCAATAGGTAACTATGTTGCTAATATGCTTCATGGACAAGGCAACGTTGTGGAGATAGCCGGTTTGACAGGTTCTACACCGGCCATGGACCGTCATCAGGGATTTGTTGCCGCCATATCTCCTTATCCCGGCATTCAGCTTCTGGCACGTGAAGATGCCGGCTGGCTGCGCTCTGAGGCAGGAGAGAAGATGGATACTCTTTTGGCGCGCTTTCCTGAAATAGATGTAGTGTATGCACAGAACGACCGAATGGCGGCAGGAGCTTATGATGTTGCTGAGCGGCAGGGTAGGGCAGAAGAAATGCGCTTTATCGGTACGGATGCTTTGCCCGGTGAAGGGTATGGCGTAGAACAAGTGCTGAATGGTCAACTGGATGCCACGTTTATTTATCCTACCGGTGGTGACCGTGTGATACAGATGGCGATGGATATCCTGAATAAGCGGGACTTTCCTCGTGAAACCATATTGAGTACTTCTGTTGTAGATGCTACCAATGCGCAGATTATGCAGATGCAGACTTCGCATATTGCTACCCTTGATGAAAAAATAGAAACGATGAATGGAAAGATGAGTCAGTTCCTTGATCGTTACGCTACGCAGCAAGTCATATTATATGGCAGCTTATTGGTACTTTTATTGGTAATCGGTTTACTGGTTGCCGTTTATCTTTCTTTGCGTACCAAAAATCGCCTGAATCGTGAACTGTCCCGGCAGAAGGAGAAGTTAGAGGAACAGAAGCAACAATTAACACAGCAGAAGGAGCTGCTCATTCAGCAGAAAGAACAGTTGGAACAGCTTTCCCGCGAACTGGAAGAGGCCACCCATGCCAAACTAGTATTCTTCACGAATGTTTCTCACGACTTCCGTACTCCGTTGACATTGATAGCAGATCCTATCAACCAGCTTCTTGCCGATAAGTCTCTTGGAGAGCATCCGCATCAACTACTGGAACTGATGAAGAAGAACGCTAACATCCTTCTTCGTCTTGTTAATCAAATTCTTGATTTCCGTAAGGTAGAGAACGGGCGGATGGAACTTCATTTGGAACCATTCGATCTTTTAAGTAGTTTCCGCGGCTGGAATGATTCTTTCCGTATGGCGTTGCTGAAAAAGCATATTTCCTTCTCTTTTGAAGCTACACCTGACACAGATTTCCGTATGATGGCAGATAGTGAGAAGATGGAACGTATCTATTTCAATTTGCTATCCAATGCTGTGAAATATACACCCGAGAATGGTAAAATAGTGGTTAAGCTGGAGGCGGAAACGACTAATTACCGTTTCTCTGTATTTAACTCAGGTAGCCATATTTCCCCAAAAGAGGTGGATGCTATCTTTGAACGCTTCTACCAGATAGACGGACATCAGGCCGGTACAGGTATCGGATTAGCGCTTGTCCGTGCCTTCGTAGAGATGCATGGCGGACAGATCACTGCCCATAGCAATGAAAAAGGAGCGACTTTTACCGTTCTTTTTCCGGCGCAGAGTGTTTCTCTGTATCATCCTACGGTTGTTACTCTTCCCACTGAGGAAGCGGAAGTCTCTGCTACATTGATAGAAACAGATTTGCCCTTGGATGAGGAAGACACGAAAACTGCAGATCGCCCGACAGTGCTGGTTATTGACGATAATGCCGATATTCGCAATTACGTAAAAACACTACTTGCTGAAGAATATCATGTGCTGGATGCATCGGAAGCTGCTACAGGGATTCGTCTCGCAATGAAATATGTTCCCGATGTGATTATTTCCGACGTCATGATGCCTGGTATGGACGGGATAGAGTGTTGCCGGAGGTTGAAAACCGAATTGCAGACTTGCCACATTCCCGTGATTCTTCTTACAGCATGTTCACTTGATGAACAACGCATTCAGGGGTATAATGGTGGTGCTGACTCTTATATATCCAAGCCTTTCAATTCTCAGTTGTTACTGTCCCGTATCCGGAATCTGATAGATTCCCGTCGGCAGCTTCGCCAGTTCTTCGGTGATAATCAGACATTGGCGAAAGAGAATATCTGTGATATTGATAAAGATTTTGTCTCTCGTTTTAAATCTCTGGTAGAGGAGAAAATGAGAGATCCGGAACTGAATGTGGAAGACTTAGGCAAAGATATGGGACTGAGCCGTGTGCAACTCTACCGTAAACTGAAATCACTTACTAATTATGCTCCCAATGAATTGCTGCGCCAGGCACGCCTTAAAAAAGCAATTTCCCTGTTGGCTTCTTCAGAAATGACGGTTGCGGAAATTGCTTATGAAGTCGGTTTCTCGTCTCCGTCTTATTTCACGAAGTGTTATAAGGAACAATTCGGTGAAAGTCCGACGGATTTCTTAAAACGGAAGAATTTATAGCGTTGCAGGGGGAAGAAACGATAATTATTGGCTATTTTTGCAGTCTGAAAAATGGAACTGAATATTTTATGAAATACGATCTTTGTTGTATCGGATATATTACTTTGGATAAAGTAGTTACTCCGCAGAAAACTGTGCACATGCCCGGAGGAACCTCTTTCTATTTTGCGCATGCCATCAAACACCTGAGTACGGAAGGATTCCAACTTGTCACCGCCTTGGCTGATAGCGAGATGCCGGTGGTGGATGATTTGAGGACAGACGGCATTGAAGTGAAAGTACTCCCCAGCATCCATTCCATCTGCTTTGAGAATATTTATGGCGAGGATACCAATGAAAGAAAGCAGCGGGTTACTGCTAAGGCTGATCCTTTTACGATTGAAGGTTTGCAGGATGTAAATGCCCGGATTTTTCATTTGGGTAGTTTACTGGCGGATGATTTTTCACTGGATGTTATCAAATATCTTGCCGGGAAAGGATTACTTTCTCTTGATGTACAGGGTTATTTGCGTGAAGTGCAGAACGAAGAAGTATTGGCGGTGGACTGGGCTGAAAAAGAAGAAGCCTTGAAATATATCCATATCTTGAAAGCTAATGAACACGAAATGGAGGTACTTACGCAATGTTCAGATCCTTATGATGCTGCTGTTAAATTGGCGGACTGGGGAGTGAAGGAAGTCTTGCTGACTTTGGGAGACAAAGGCTCACTTATTTATGTTGATGAACGATTCTATGAAATTCCGGCATATCCGGTAGAGAATGTTGCCGATGCTACTGGTTGTGGGGATACGTATATGGCGGGCTATCTGTATATGCGTAAAAGAGGAGCATCTTATCAGGAAGCCGGTTGTTTTGCCGCTGCCATGTGTTCCGTCAAACTACAGAGCTACGGTCCGTTCGGTGGAACGGAGGAAGACGTACATAGCTTAATAAAAAAAGAAAATGCCGTAATTTAAGTACGGCATTTTCTTTTTTTATACAGATAGATCTGTTTATTTCAACATTGAAGGTAAATTGTCTCTTCCCCAGAAATAATAAAAGATCAGTCCGATCCAACTGGTGAGCAATACAAGAATAGCGACCAATAGTTTCTTGACGCCATCTACCTTCCATTGCATAATTTCCAATACGGCTTTGATAGCAAGTATCAGGCCTATAATCCAAATAATAAATCCAATCATAATGTTCGTTGCTTTTGTTTGAAAACAAATAAAGGCTGCATCCGGTTCACGGTGCAGCCTTCATTTTTCAGAGTTTATTATTTACTATTTTAATAATCGAAATTATTCGGCATCAGCACCCCAGTTTCCTTTAGACAGACGCTTGTAGCTGTTATAACGCCACTTGGCATTGTCTTCGGCAGCTTGGAACAGTTCAGCAGCTTCTGAAGGATATTGTTTCATTACAGAAGAGTAACGAACCTCGCTCTTCAGGAAGTCCTGGAATCCAGACCAATCCGGTTCTTTGCTATCCAGCTGGAACGGATTCTTGCCTTCAGCTTCCAAAGCCGGATTGTAACGCCACAAGTGCCAGTAACCGCACTTAACAGCCTTTTCTTCCTCAGCTTGGCTCTTGCCCATACCCAGCTTCAGACCGTGGTTGATACACGGAGCATAAGCGATGATGAGTGACGGTCCGGGATAAGCTTCAGCTTCACGGATTGCTTTCAGAGTCTGAGCCTGGTCAGCACCCATAGCGATCTGAGCTACGTAAACGTAACCGTAAGTAGTAGCCATCAAACCAAGGTCTTTCTTACGTACACGCTTACCGGCAGCGGCAAACTTAGCGATAGCACCCACCGGAGTAGCCTTAGAAGACTGACCACCTGTGTTAGAGTAAACCTCAGTATCCAAAACCAGGATGTTAACGTCCTTACCGCTCGCGATTACATGGTCGAGACCACCGTAACCGATATCGTAAGAAGCACCGTCACCACCGATGATCCACTGGCTGCGTTTTACTAAATATTGAGTCAAGCCTTTCAGTTCCTTGCTAACCGGGCAGCCGGCAGCGATGCCTTGCTCGATGATAGCCTCGATCTGAGGTGCAAGTTCTTTAGTCTTGTCTGCGTCGTACATGTTTTCAATCCATGCTTTCAATACTTCCTTAGCCTCAGCAGGAGCATTGTCACCTTCCAGAATCTGGTTGAACAGTTTCACGATACGGTCACGCATCTTTTCATTAGCGAGTTCCATACCCAAACCGAATTCGCAGAAGTCTTCGAACAAAGAGTTTGCCCAAGCAGGACCTTGACCCTTTTCGTTCTTAGTATAAGGAGTAGAAGGTACTGAACCGGAGTAGATAGAAGAACATCCTGTTGCATTGGCTACCATTTCGCGGTCACCGAACAACTGAGTGATCAACTTCACGTACGGAGTTTCACCACAACCGGAGCAAGCGCCTGAGAATTCAAACAACGGAGTAGCGAACTGAGAGTTCTTTACGTTAGCTTTAACATCAACCAGATGTTGCTTGCTTGCTACCTTTTCAGCACAGTAATCCCAGTTAGGAACTTGGTTCAACTGGCTTTCCAGATGTTTCATAGTCAAAGCCTTGCCACCCTTCTTCGGATTACCCGGACAGATATCGGCACAGTTACCGCAACCCAGACAGTCGAGAACGTCTACCTGAATACGGAATGTCATACCGTCGAATG
>OMCA01000550.1_pt1 | contig 21242 bp, 33 predicted proteins | sample 1673621 | NCBI WGS metagenome assembly OMCA01 (sample SAMEA103958117, study PRJEB25191) | human gut metagenome | biome: human-associated habitat [ENVO:00009003]; feature: intestine environment [ENVO:2100002]; material: feces | place: Germany | collected 2013/2015
AATCCAGAATCTTCAGACGTTCCCTGATGTGGCAAGCCTCCGGATCAATAGTGATCATCACGGAATGCGACGCATCAGGGATCATTTTGAAACTTTTATTAATATCTTTGAATCTGAGGGATTTGAATACTTTTTCAGATACGGGGTTCAGTAGAGCCATTTCCCTAATATTTTTACTATCCCATAAATTAGTTTGATTTTTACGGTTATTGTAATAAATCCTGAAAAAACGATTGGAAATTTCAGGGGAAAGAAGGGCTGCTTCCGGTTCTTGAGCCAAAATCTCCCGAGTTGCGGAGGCGGATGCCCGGAGGTCATCCAAAATATCGGGAAGAGGAAAGTCTGTGGATTCATAGACGAAGACAAGCCCTTTTCCTTCTCTTTCACCATGTCGGTTGCAGCGGCCGGCAGCCTGGGCGATGGAATCAATTCCTGCACAAGCTCTATAAACTGTAGGAAAGGAAATATCTATGCCTGCTTCAATAACTCTCGTGGCGATAAGAATAATGTTTTTTCCCTGCTCCAGTTTCTGTTTGGCAGTTTGAATGACTTTTTCCCGGTGAATCGGGCACAGTCTGGCGGACAGGTGGAGAATATGGGAGGCGGACTGGGAAGAAAAAGCGTCAAACAGGAACTGGGCTTCCCTGGTCGTGTTGACAATGAATAGAGCGGATTGATCCGGGAGTGTATTCCAATGCCTGATAAGGGCATTTTGATCCATTCTGCCCAGATGCTGTATGGTTACACGCTGCATGGCGTTTTCCAGTCGGCGTTCGAAGTCGTTTCCGAGCAGACTGGTAAGTTCTCCGGCTGGCCATCCTATGGGGAATTCCTTCTTGTGTTCCAGAGTCGGCTGGGTGGCTGTGCAAAGCACCAGGGTACATCCGTAATCTTTTTCTAGGGTTTTCATGGCTTCCAGGCATGGGGCCAATAAGTGTGAAGGAAGGTTTTGAGCCTCATCAAAAATAATGACGGAATTGGTAATGTTGTGCAACTTTCTACAAACGGATGGCTTGTTGGAAAACAAAGATTCAAAAAATTGGACGCTGGTAGTAACGATGAGAGGCGCATCCCAGTTTTCCGACATCAATCTTACTCTTTCCGTATCTTTATCTGCCGCTAGGTTGGAGTGATGCTCCAATACGCATTCCATTCCGAATTTTTCATCCAGTGGGGCCATGATTTCCCTGAACGTTTTTGCTGTTTGGTCAATAATGCTGGTAAAGGGTATCACGTAAATTACACGGCTCATGTGGCAGTGCTGCGCATGGGCAAGTGCAAAGCTGAGAGAAGAAAGGGTTTTTCCTCCGCCTGTAGGGACATTGAGCTGGTAAATCCCCTGAGGGACTTGGGCCCGGGAAAGGCATTGATGGTGTATCTCACGCCGTAGACGTTGAATGGGGGTGAGATTCCGAGCACTTTCCATGTTGCCCAAATGCGCTTCAAGCCTCAGGCTCATTTGTGCCAGGATATTTTGAGGCCAGGAAGGCCTCATGTCCCGTTTTTCCTGGCACATGAAGTGTTCCGTTCCTAAAAAATCACTATCTGTCAGGAACGAGAAAAGCATTCGTATCTGCATGGCTACAGCAAAACCCAGATTACGATCCGGAGTGTGCGATTTTTCGTGCCAGAGACGTGGAGGGGACGGTTCTGTAAAAGAATACAAATCAGCGGGGGCATAGGATTCCCAATCAGGAATTTTTTTATGAAATCGTTCGAAAAAAAGATCAGGGCCATTGGGAAGTCCTGCATGATGGCCGGCAATGATATAGGCCAGCATATCACCGTATGATGCTTTGGATGTGCCCCAGTGGGTGCTGGCATGTTTTGCTCCAGCGGTGGAATGATCTACTTTTTTTCCGCCGTTCAGCTCTACTGTTTCTGTTGAGTGTGGAGAAATTTGTTTATCTTTAATATATTTCTGAAATTCTAGGGAAAATTTCCCCAAATCGTGCCAGAGTGCGGCGGCTTCAACCCAATAGAGCCACGCTCCGCGCAGGGATGCAGGCAACTCCTTGATTAATTGGCCCGCATAATACCGAACCATGTTCAGGTGCCCGGGGATTTTCCCCTTATCGTTGGGGCATGTATAGAGAGGTTCATCCACGCAGATTCCATTATCCAGCCATTTACGGTGGGCAATAGGGGGATTCTCATCATTCATAGGTCGCATTATGTTGCACATATGTTGGGAAAATCAATATATATTTATTTTTTTGCATTATTGGTTGAGTCTGTCGCTAAGGTATGGGATGTTTTTTCTCAGATGCCTGTTTCTGTCACTATGAGTGTTTCTTGCCCATACTCTGTTCCTTTGGCGGCATTGCAGCATTACCTGTACTGTCCCAGGCAGTGTGCGTTGATCCATCTGGAATGTTGCTGGGAAGAGAATCAGTTCACAGCAGAGGGAAAGGTGTTTCATGAACGTGTCGATTCTGGAATGACGGAAAACCGGGGGAGAAAACGGGTATTGCGTTCTCTGCACATTTCTTCCGTACAGTGGGGGATTCATGGTATTGCAGATGTGGTGGAAGCCGTCTATGTTCAAAAAGGGAGCGGCGTAGTATCCATGACGCCTGTGGAATACAAAGTAGGTAAACCCAAACCGCACCGTGCGGATGAAGTTCAGGTGTGTGCCCAGGCATTGTGCCTGGAGGAGATGTTTGAGATAAAAGTGCCTTTTGGGTTTCTTTTTTATGGGAAAAACCAGCGTAGGCTTAAGGTGTCATTTGATGAGGAATTGCGTTTTCTGACTGCCCGGGTTATTCGTGATGCCAGAGAGGTATTGACAGGCATGGTTACACCGCTTCCTTTTTATTCCAAAAATTGCAAATCCTGTTCCCTGGTCAATGACTGTCTTCCTGACGTTTGCCGGGAGCACAGGCAGACCATGAAAGCCCGGGTGGATAGTGTGTTTGAAGACAGCCTGGAAACAAGTGAAGCCGATGATTTATGAAGAAGCATTTAAATACATTGTTTGTGGGCGATCGGGTTTGCAATGCCCTTGCCGGCGAGATGATTTATGAAGAAGCATTTAAATACATTGTTTGTGACGCTGGAAGGATGCTGGCTGTCCAAGGATGGCGATACCGTAAAAGTCAATGCGGAAGGAACATGTCTGCTGCGGGTTCCCCTCCATAACTTGGAGGGTATTGTGACGCTGGGGTGGGACATAGGAGTTTCCCCTTATTTGATGGGAGCCTGTGCGGAACGCGGCATCACGCTTTCCTTCTGCAATCCTTACGGTAAATTTCTGGCTGGCGTACAGGGCTTCATGAAGGGAAATATCCTGTTGCGCCGGGATCAATACCGCTGGGCTGATGATGAGGCAAGATGGGTTGGCGTTGCCCGGGAAATGATAGGAGCCAAAATTGCGAATTGCCGCAGTTTGCTTTTAAGGGCGCAGAGAACGTACGGGAAAGATTTATCGGAGGAGGTCGATCGTCTGGCAGCTTTTTGCCGCATGGCCCGTGGATGCAATTCCGGAGACATGTTGCGGGGCATTGAAGGTTCCGCAGCGGAAACCTATTTTTCCTGCTTGTCCCATTGCCAGAGGACGGAAGATCCGGAGCTGGTGTTTGAAAGCCGCAATAGACGTCCTCCCAAAGATTGTTTTAATGCTCTTTTATCTTTTCTATACAGTTTGTTGTGCCATGACGCCAGGTCCGCCCTTGAAAGCTCCGGCATTGATGCCGCCGCAGGCTTTTTGCACCGTGACCGCCCAGGGCGTCCCGGAATGGCTTTGGACCTGATGGAGGAATTCCGGGCACCTCTCGCTGATCGCCTAGCCCTTACCCTGATTAACCGCAAGCAGATATCCTCAGATGATTTTGACAAGGAAGAGTCCGGAGCCGTTTTTTTGAAGGAAGATTCCCGTAAAAAAGTATTGAATGCCTGGCAGGAACGGAAAAAGACCGTTCTGGTGCATCCTTTTCTTCAGGAAAAAACCACCTTGGGATTGCTGATTCATATTCAGGCCCTTTTGTTGGCACGCCATTTGCGTGGGGATCTGGATTGCTACCCTCCGTTCATCGGCAAGTAAAACGAGCTGTTGTCATGTATATTCTCATTACGTATGATGTAGCTACGGATGATAAGGCCGGGCAGCGGCGGTTGCGGCAAGTTGCCCGAGCCTGTGAAAATGTCGGACAGAGAGTGCAGAATTCCGTATTTGAATGTGAATTGACTCCTGCCCAATTGGTTGACATTAGGAACAAGCTGCTTAAGATTATTGATAACGAGAGTGACAGTCTCAGAATTTATCATATGGGGTCCAATTGGCATCATAAAATAGAACAATTGGGTAAGGAGAAAAGCTATGACATCTCCGGTCCCTTGATTATTTAAAGACTGTGGAACATGGCCTGTGCGCCAACCTCAAGCTCACACGAATTCCCCGGCAGGTCGGCGATTGGTGTAATGCATTGAGAATAGAAGATTGACAGATAAATACTCAGAAAGTGTAACCGTGCAATGACGGTCTTTTTAGGGAGGTTGGCGCAAAGTATGATTTGCTCTGTTGAGTAGTAATGTATAAAGTCGGTTGCGTCGCACTCCGCAAGGAGTGCGTGGATTGAAACTATGAAACGCCAGAAGAAGAAAAATTAGCCCTAGGTCGCACTCCGCAAGGAGTGCGCGTGGATTGAAACGGAAGCCTCAGCACATCACACATCGCCGCCTGTAGTCGCACTCTGCAAGGAGTGCGTGGATTGAAACCTGAATGGTGATTGTTATTTGCGGGTTTCCGCCCGTCGCACTCCTTGCAGAGTGCATGAAGAGGACGACGAGGCGGTGGGCTGGGGCGGCCTGTTGTCCTCTTGCAAGGGGATGGCAACAATGTTGCAGACATAGCACAGGAGAGGTGGTCAAGGGCGTTTTTCCACAATGCTTGATAATTTTTCTACAAAGTGTTGCTACGTTCCAACTCCTTAAAGAATCCAATTTCCAAAAAAATCCAGGATTTTTGAATCTGGAAGGCTTGTCAGTTAATTCCTCTATTTATTTTTCAGAAAGGGGGTGCTGATGCAGGTTGAGCTCCGCAGGAGGAATGGCCTGGAGCAGAGCCAGGATGGGGTCCTGCGGTGCGGCGCCTATTTCCCGCTGGCGTTTGAATTCCTCCTCTTCCTGCTGAAGGGCCGCCAGTTTGGTGTCTTCCACCAGCGCCTTGAATTTGTCCGCCTGAGAGTATTCTCCGTCCTCGTCCCGGAAAACGCGGGCCAGCCAGCGGCGTTTTTCTTCTGTACTGAGCAGGGGATTGTTCATGTGCCGGGGAATGTATTTTTGTCCAGCAGGTTTCCGGCAAGCTGTTCTCCATCCGCAGTGGGCCGGTAAACATAAGGGCGGCTGTCTCCAATACGGTTGACGTATCCCTGCGCAATGAGATCCTGCAGGATATTGGTGACGGTATTGGGGTGCAGGCGTGTAGCTTCCGTAATGGTGCTGTGGCGCCTGTACCCGGCAATGACGGCCAGGATGCGGAAGTCCAGCCTGCGGACGTTGGAGGCAAATATCTGTATGAAATCCAGTGCTTTCATGAGCATGTATTCACAACTTATTATTATGTTATTTTCTTATTATTCTCATGTTATTCACATTCTTCCGGGCAAGAGGGCGATTTGATTTTTCTCAGCAAATCCAGCAGCGGGTGGGAATCATTGGAAAAGCACTGCACCGCATTGACGGTAGCCGCCTGCGGAAGAATGATTTTATGGAATTCCTGGTTAAGATTCTGGCGCAGGCTTTGGTTGCCCGTCAGGGGCATGGCCAGTTTTTCTGCCAGCCGGGTGGCCAGTGCGTCCATGAAGAGGGGATCGAATTGGTCGGCGTTTTCAATATCGGCAATGTAGCTTAGGGGCAGCGGGGCGCAGGAAGCATGAATGCGGCGTCCCTGCATTTTCCATTCCGAGCATTCCACATCCAGCACGCGCAGGCAGTCTGCGGGCAGCGTGAATTGATAGGGGGTCAGGGAATTGGGCGCCTGTGCGGAAACGGAGTCCAGAGTGGTTTGCGTGGCGGCGAAGGTCCAGCGCGCCATGCAAAGGGTTTCCCTGCGGGCCGGATGGTAATGAAGAACGCAAAGGCGGGATGCCGTGGATTCATTGGCAATCAGCGCGTCCAGAGGTGCCTCCCCTATTTTGGAGAGGGCCGCGTTGCAGATGTCCAGCGCGGATGGCGTATCCGGCTGAAGTAAGGATTCATTGATCATAGCGCCCTATGTTTTGGAGGAAACGGATGCGGAATGCATCACGTTTGGAGGCGACCTCTTTGATGCCACCAATGGCATGTATGCGTCCGGTTTTTCCTCAGGTGCATTTTTTGCCGATTTGTTTATTTGATAAATGCAAGCACTTGCCCGGATTGTCCGGGCAGGTGGAGAGAGCTCCCTTTCCTTCCATGGGAAAAGAACGCTCCCGCCGCATGGATTGTCTGTGAGGCGGGCGTCCGGCATCCTCTGGAGCCTTATATCCGGCAGAAGGGAAGGAGAATCAGTATCAACCATGAATAGAAAGCAAAAGAAATTATGGGATTTATGAAACCGTCCACACCTTCCGCTTCTGCTCCGGAGCAGACCATCCCGGTCAAGGCGGAGAGCGTGGAACAAGAAGTAGGGGAAGATTATCAGGCCCGGGAACGGCAGAGGCAGGGAATGATTTCCACCATTCTGGCGCGCCGTCATTCTTCCGCCGGGCAGGGAGAGGTCAATCCGCGGACTCTGCTTAGGAAAACTCTGGGATAGGTGCTGCCATGGAAGAAAGAACTGCGGAATTGAATTCCGTGTACAAGTCCCTGGCCGCCCAGCGCGCGCCATGGGAAACGTGGTGGGACCGTCTGAGGGATTACGTGCTGCCTCGCCGCCTGAATCGGGAAGGGGAGGTTTCCCTACCCAACAGGGACGCCATGGACCGCATGACGGATACTACGGCTGTGGAGGCATGCCAGAAGCTGGCCAGCGGCCATATGTCCTATATTACGCCCAGCCATGACGTATGGTTCAAGTGGTCGGCTCCGGATGACCGGGGAGGCGACGAGGCGGAGGCCTGGTATAACCAGTGTTCGGAAATTGCCCTGAAAGAATTGTCCGTTTCCAATTTTTATACGGAGATCCATGAGTGTTTTCTGGACCGGGTGGCTTTGGGGACCGGAAGCCTGTTTACGGGCACATCCTCGGACGGAAGGCTGTTGTTTACCAATATTCCGTGCGGACAGTTCGCCTGTGCGGAGAATGCGGAAGGCCGGGTGGATACCTACGTCAGGGAGTTTACCTACACGGCTCATCAGGCACGCTCCATGTTCGGGGTGAAAGCTCTGGGGCCCAAGGCTCGGGAAGTTCTGGAGCGCGGAGGCAATCCGTATGCCACAACTCTGAGGTTTCTGCATGTTGTGCGCCCGCGCACCCGGCGCAGCCGCCGCAGGGAGCAGGCCTCCCACATGCCGTTTGAAAGCGTTTACCTGTCTCTGGACGACCAGGTGATTGTGGAGGAAGGGGGATACATGGAGTTCCCTTATCTGGTGACCCGCTTTTTGAAGTGGGGCAGCGGCCCGTACGGTCTGGCTCCCGGCAGGCTGGTGTTTCCCGCCATCCAGCAGGTGCAGTTCCTGAACCGTATTCTGGATACTCTTGGCGAGGTGGCCGCCTTTCCCCGTATTCTGGAGCTCGCCAACCAGATTGGGGAAGTGGATTTGCGGGCCGGCGGCAGGACCGTCATTACCCCGGAGGCCGCTTCCCTTCACCTTCCCCGGGAATGGGCTACGCAGGGCAGGTATGATGTTGGGATGGACCGTCTGGCACAGAAGCAGGATGCGATACGCCGTGCCTATTATCTGCCCATGCTGGAGCTTTGGAGCGGGCACCGCGGCAATATGACTGCCACGGAGGTCATGGCGCGGGAGAATGAGCGCGTCTTGATGTTTTCTCCTTCCTTCACGCTGTTTGTGAGTGATCTGTATTCCACAATGACACGCATTTTTTCCCTGCTGTTCCGGATGGGCAAGTTTCCCAGGCCACCCCGTGCGGTATTGAGGGTAGGGAGGGACGGCTCCGTTGCCGTGGGAGAACCCAGGGTTGTCTATCAGTCAAAGATTGCCCTGGTGCTCAGGCGCTTGCAGAGTGAAGGGATGGACCGCAGCCTTCAGCGGCTGAATATGATGATGCAGGCTGCCCCGGATTTGGCGGATCATGTGGACTGGGACCACTGTTTCCGCCTGTCCGCCCGTGTGGACGGCGCCCCGGAGAGCATGCTGAGGCCCTGGGCCGATGTCCGTGCCATGCGGAAGGAACGGGCGGACCTCCAGCAGGGAGCCTCCCTGGCTCCGGCGGAAGAGGATCCTTATGCTTCCCTCAATCCCTTGCTTGACCAGTTAACCGCGATTCAGAAATGAACCAGGATACGACATTGCAGCAGGAGGCCTCCGTCCGGGAGGCCCGTTTCAAAAGGCGCCAGCTTCTCCGGGTGTTTGACACCCCGGACGGGCGTGAGACTCTTTCCTTTCTGGAAGCCCGTTTCCAGACTGATTTGCCCGTTTTTCAAGGAAGTCCGGGGAATTACGATCCTCTGGATGCCATGAGGAGGGATGCCTACAGGGAGATCTTTCTGTACATCCGCCGCCAGCTTCAATTAGCCATTAAAGAAACTACAGAAGAAGAGAAAAATGATTGATTCCATTGATAACAGCATGGCCGCTCCTATCAGGGATGCGGAGGGTTCCGGGGCCGTTTCCCCGGAGACGGACGCGCTGTCCGAAACCGCAGTTCAAACTGAACCTTTTCCTCCCCTTCTGGGTGAGGACGGAGGTTTTGCTCCGGATTGGTACGCCCGGTTTGATGAGTTGAAAGGGATGGAGAAATCTCTTTCCAAGTTTAAGACGCCGGAGGCTCTGGCGAAGAGTTACGCGGAGCTGGAACGCCTGCGACGTTATCCCGGTGTGGAGAATGAAGAACAGATGGCGCGATTCCGCCGGCTGGCCGGATTGCCGGAGTCGGAGGAAGAATACCGTCTGGAACGTCCTGAATCCACGCCGGAAAGCGAATGGAATGCCGGGCTGGCAGAGCGTATGGCCCGCACGGCCTATCGTTACGGAGTACCGCCGGAGGCAATGAATGCTCTTCAGGAGACAATGGCCCAGGCATATAACGAGGCCCGTGAGCACATGGAAGATGCCCGGATGGAGATGGAAATGCAGGCGGAACAATCCCTTCAGCAGGAATGGGGTTCTAATTATGAACGCAACATGGGCAGGGCTGCTGCCGTTCTTCGGCGGCTTGCCTCTGAAACAGGGGTGGATGCGGACGCTTTACTGGATAATCCGGGACTCGGTTCCAATCCGGATGCAATCCGCCTGTTGTACCAGGCATCACGCCTGCTTGATGAAGCTCCTCTCCATCATACAGGAAATGCGGCGCCTTCCCCCGCGGAGGAAGCCATGCGGATGGAATCGGATCCATCCCATCCTCTTTATGAGGCGTATATGAATGTGAACCATCCCAATCATAGATATGCCAATGAGTTATATGATCGTTTGACTACCCGTTAATTTCCCGGACGTTTTAACCGGTGGAGTCTCATAAAAAGCAAGCCCGGCGGAATGCTTTCCGCCGGGCTTTTAATAGTCATTGTTTCATCAGGGAAGGAGGGGGTAAAGGCTGGGGCCTTAAGCTGCCCTCCTACCATTAGCGTCCCGGGAAGGGGCTTGTGTTCAAAAAAAGTTGGAAAAACATTTTTCCCTGTATGGGAGACCAATGAGGTTAAATACTCATTATATCTTTCACTGTAAGTGAGTAAAGATAGGATTATCCCGTATTTTTCTTATCAACGCAAACTTTTGCATTAACCGTCTCTTTATGCCGGCATTTTTCAATTGAGCCTGTTACGGGGAAAAGAAGATGCTATATCTATTAACTGGAGGGAGGCAATGAAAAACCCCGTCCGGAAAGGAACGGGGTTTTAAGAAAAATGGTACGCGGTAGAATTATATTATTGTTGATTATAAATTATTTATAATTTATTTACACAATTTTTTACACAAATAATATTATAGTCTGCCTAGTAAACGGTGCATATTTTGATGGCGTATTTTGTCGCGGTGTTGGTAGTGGACTATCCATTCCGGGCCATAGGCTGATGCCAACGGAAGCAGGTCAGAAAGGTATCCTATGGCATGCTCTACCCAAAGTGTTCGATCGCCTATTTCCCATGCGAAAAAAACAAGGTTTGGTGTCCATATACAGAGGCCCTTAGTGTTAGTAGCTTTTTGAATATCTTTGTAGAGTAGTTTTTCAGGGGAAGTAGAAGAATTTGTTATTCGACAATATTCAGTGTAATAAGCTAATGTTTTTTTTCTAGCGTCATATTTCACTGATTTTGATTTTTGTTGATCGGCATCATTAACTTGTTCTTGTTCTATTTCTTCGGGACAAAAGGCTCCACATGCCGGCGTATCAGCTGGCATTTCATCAAACAAATGTCCGGATTGTGAGCTGATACAGCATCCGTCAAAACTGTCCCAATATAGGCATTCTTCACAGGTTTTCATATTTTATGTTTATGCCGGCAATTCACCGTTGGTTACTCTGTCCCTTACTTCCATCTTGGAAATCCCCATGGAGATCATCACCTTCTCCATATCGACTTTCTGAACCGCTTTCTTCCTGCCGCCGGGCTTGCCGATCAGCTTCTGCCCCTGTTCATTTTCATCTTCCCATTCCTCGGCTTCCGCATCCTCTCCATTCTCCTTCTTGGGATATAAATCATGCACCAGAATAAACGCGGAAGCGAACTTCTTACGGAACCGGGCCTGTTCGGCTTTAATCCGCTTGCGCTTCAAAACGCAAAACCTCGCACCATATTCACCGACAACCTCCGTATCAGACCAGTACTTCAAATTTTCCTTATACTTGTCATTGCCCTTCCTGAACTCCTGCCGGAAATGGGGCAACAGCAGATCATACATAATCATGGCCCTGACGTAATCCTTCCGGGAAACTTTTAGATACACTGTCTTGAAATACGGCTTGTATTCAAAAGAACCGTAGGAACCCCGGCACACCGCCGCAATCTGGGCGACCAGCTTCATTTCCATCTGGTTTTTATACTGCATCTCAAATTCGCCGATTATTTCATCATTGAAATCATCTTCGCCGAAACCGTGTGCCCGGCAAATGCGTTCAAACGCCACTCTTGCGGACTCCTTTTCTCCGTCTATTCCCTCCTGAACAAGGGCGTAAATCTTTCTGGCTTTCTCAAAAGCCTTTTCCCGCTCAGTCATTGTCCTGTTCCTCCTTTCTCGGCTTCCAGTAAACAGGCCATCCCATAGCGGCGCACCCTACACAGCACTTGTACTGTTTTGGGTCGTGCTCACAATTCGAGCATCTTCGCCGCATAGGATGCCCCCACTCCCGGCACGCGGCCCGCTTCTGCCATGCGTTAAGTATAAGCTCATGTTGATGAGTCTCGTTTCTGGCTTGCCTCAAGAGTTTTTGGCGAGTTTTCCCCGGCAACGCTTTGACGGTCGATCTGATACCCTTGTGAGTTAAAACAACCTGTTCCCATGCTCCGCCGTACTCAAAAAAAGCTTTCTGTTCAAGTGTCAGTTTCATTTTCCTTTTATTATGAATATAATATATTGAATGATAATAATAACTAACAATATGATTAAAATTGAAAATGTTAAAATATCGAATAAATCAATAATTATCATTTTCGGCCTCCTTTTTTTCTGACACGAGGATTTCATACATGTTTTCTTTTTGGTTGTATTCTTCCTTGTAAAATTCAATGTATTTTTGAGCAGCACGCTTTGTTCTCAAACCGTGAGCAATTAAAATATCTTTCGGTTCAATCAGGTGCGTTTCTCTGTTTATCGTGGCAATCCAAATAATAACATCGTAAGTCGTTTTCATTTCCGGCCTCCTTTCTGCCGATATTCAATCATGTTATCTATAAAACGATTTAAGAATGTGCGGGTAAACCTCCCCTTGACTAAACAATACCGTGGAATCCACCAGACCAGTCCCCGGTAACCGTACACGGCGGCGTTTCTGTACCCGCTCCAACGACGTAAGGCCCGCCGTCTGTTCCTTTCCAGTTGGTAAAAAGTTTTCATTATTCGTTCCCTTCTTTCTGATCAAGCTCCCAAGGCCATTGATCCACGCCCTGCACGCGGCTCGCTTCTGCCAAGCGTCACGGATAAGCAGGGCGTGCTGTTCAGTAACATCTTGGGTCTCGCAGCAAACATAGTTTCCGCTTCTCCAATAGTGACGCCTAGAGAGGAAATTAACACACTTCCATCCTTTATGGTCGTCTCTAAATTTTTCCAATTTCCCAAGAGCTTTCCCGTACTCAAAAAAGGCTTTCTGTTCAGGCGTCAGCTTCATAGGCCCTCCTTCCCCTGTGCAAATGCCATCTTGTCGATCTGCGGTGAACCTGTCATCAGCTCGCTCAGGCAAACCAGTTTATACCCGGCATTCCTGACTGATTCGGAGCTGTTGATCAGATCCTCCATCTTCTTCCGGGTGCCGGCTCCAAGCAGTAGTGACTTACCCCAGCAATCCACAATCAGGGCATAAGCCGGAAATGCCGTCGTTTTCAATTTGGTAAACCTTGCCAGTCTCTTCCTCCATCTTCGGGACTGCCGGGATAACTCCACGGCTTCATCCAGAGACTTCGGCACGCGCTTTTCAATCTCATTCACGCGATTCCAAAGCATGGCCAGCAGGCACCGCTTGCGCAAGATGTAACTTTGCCGGACAACCGTCTTCGATGCCGCCTTTGTCCTTCTTACGGACTTTTTCTTTTTTATCGTTCCAGACTTCATGCTGACATAAATTAAGCGTTTAATCCTCAGGCAACGGATATTCCGGAAACATGATTATTTCCCCTTCATCTATTTGTTTATTTAGGCAACGTGCTTCCTTTTCGAGTGTTTTTATTTGTTCACGGATTCTTAAAAACTGTTGAATAGCAACATTATTTTCCGCTTCTTGCGGCGAGATGCGGAAGGCAATCTGTTTGGCTCCTTTCCCGGATTTATCCATGCCGTCCTTACGGATGTTAAAAGTGTAAAAAGCACTCCATTTCCCTGTAGTGGCAACAGCGAAAAAATTTTTCATATAGTCGCAAACGACAATGCCAAAATCCCAATGTGCTTTTCCCTTCTTTTCGTAAGGCGATGATGAAGGCTCAACAAGGAAGCGTATCAGTTCGCCGTTTTTGATGTCGTCAAATTGTCTTGTCTTGTTCATGGGGATTATTCGATTTCTTCAAGGTTGTTTATGGCACTTGTTATGCATTCACAGGCTTCCTGCATGGCGTAAATGGCATTTTCAGATTGTTCTATGCGGTTGGTCATATTTTCCGGGAGGTTATCTTTATACTCTTCTTCTTCCTCCATGATCGTTTCCAGCGTTTCATGAAGGTTTTGGAGGTCGTCATGCAGGTCTTCCAACTTTTTGCGGCGTTGTTTATTCATATTCTTTCTTGTTAATTGTTAATCGTTTTTACTGTTCTTCTCTTTTTTCCTGTTAAGCTCCCAGGGCCACAGAATCACATCGTCATGCCTCACGGGTTCAGGCGGCCCGGAAAACGTTTCCAGATAAAGAACACCCCGGCCTGCATTTTTCCCGATGATCCTTCTAGCCCGCCGTTCCCCGAAAAGTTTCACCTTGTCTCCCGGCCAGACCCGCATGACGGGAGGGAACTTGAAGACAAGCTCATTCCAAGCCTCTGCGGCTTCTTGGGGCGTGAATTGCCGCAGGGCACACAAGCCACATTGAGTACAAATATATTGGTATCCTTGAGGTATTATATCGAGGAATGTTCTTTTACTCCCGCAGATAGGACATTGATGCGTTTTCATTTCAATTCTCCGTTAATCGTTAAAACCTTGAACTTAATAACCCATACCCACGGATTCATTTTAGACGATCCGGCTCCCTTTAATTTATCCCACAGGGAAAAGTAAGACGTCCGGGCAAAAATGTACCCATTGGATTTCCCTGAATAATCCTTCCATAAACAGACATCCGTTTCTTCGTCGTGCCAGACGCTTTCAATGCCCTCCATCCGGGCATCCTGCGGTGTAATGTCTAACAGCCGCTCAATTCTTACTTCTGTAATTTCCAACAAAATCCGCGCCGCTTTCCGGGGCATCTGGCCGTTTTCTTTCACCCACAGTCGATCACCCGCTTTCCCGTAGGGGCATCTTACCCACGGATTAAAATCATTCGGGAAATCTCCTTCATCGTCTTTAGAGATGGCAAGCCATAAACCGGGGTCAACTTCAAAGAACTCCTGAATCTCCCAGCCTCTTTCTTTCAGGTGCTCCGGGAAATTATTAAACCGGTTCAGGCCGCGCGTGCGGCGCGTCTGGTTCTTGTACTGGCCCGGCATGCTGTATTCCTGTAGTAACGCCCTGATCATGTCCTCGCTGAACAGAATGGGCCGTTCTTTCACATTGTTATTCATAGTTAGAAAGTTGTGGTTTTGTTTTATAATTCATAATGGCTGTAATAGTGGTTTCTCCGGAAGGGGTGAGGGTGTGGTAAGTGTTGTATGGCCAGATAGTTTTTCTGTGGCTGATAATGAGATTTTTTTTAAGGAGATTAGAAATATTCCTTTGAATGCTCTTAAAATTCAGGTGCAGAGAATCCGCTATTTGCTGGGCGGTATTTACTCCAATGGCTATAGCGGCCAATGTAATAGTTTCTCCGTGAGTAAGAATAGGGTTGGTATTGATATTTCTTGTGATGGTTAAGTAGGCTTGAAAAATGTTCATTGTATACGGTATTAAATGTTGAAAATGAATGATAAAAATTGTATCGCCGTGAGGACGTAAACACTACAGCACAATATCCAGAACCAGAGCGGCCAGTAACCTCCCTGAAACAGGGCTTTTTCCATAGAATTTAATTCCTGTCTGGCTTCTCCGGGGGACATGGTGACGGAGGTTCCTTTGACAGCATGCCGTTTTCGGATGCCGAATTTGACAGCGACGCGGCAACAGCTTCTAACGCCGTCGTCAAAAATCCACAGGCGGCTCAAGCGAAGTTTGCAGGGGTGTATGTAGTATCTCATTTTTCCAGTTGTTTAGTGCGGGTTTATTTCGTTAAAAAATTGTTTAAGTTCTTCGGGGGTAACGGGAACGTCCGTTTCCTGAGGGGGAGGGATGGCAAGGTTACGTTGTGGCGGCGGCTTGTTAGCCGGGGAAATTTTTGGTTTCCAGCGCGTGTCTTTCGCCCATAATTCCGCCTTGGTAAGCACATCAATGATGTCTTCGTAGAATTTCAGGCGGGAGGCAGGACAGTAGTATTTGTTGTTGTGGCTATCTCTTGTCTGGCCGCGTTTGTAGTAGCCGTTATAGTAAGCTTTTAATAGTTGCCAGTCCCTGTCTCCGCATGTGATTGTTTGCTGGTATGCCTGCATGGCGGCGGCGTATTCTTTTTGGTTGAGGTCTTTGCTTTGCCAAGCATCCATAACGCAGGTGTTCCGCAAAAAGGCCCAGAATGCGAGCGGTGGCGTTTTGTTTTCCGATTTCACGGAGTGAGGCGGGGAACTGTTGTTTTCCGGACGGGGGGAAGGTTGCACGCCGGTATTGTTAGCCAGAGTTTGACGCTTTTTATTGAGAATGGCTTGTTTGTCGTGGGGATAGCCGTAAATATGCAGGTCTTCCCCGACCATATTCCAAAGGGTGGATTTTTTTCGGAGAGTGGCGGGATCTACGTTCAGCGTTTTCCGGATTTCAGCAGGTTTCCAAGATGCGAAATTTTTAATGATTCCGTTATTTTCCTGACTGGTGCAATATTGCAGGAGTGTAATCCAGATTCCGCGCTGGGATAGCCGCGCAGACTTGAATTCCCGGCTCTGGGTGTGATGATGCTGAACGGGCGAGTAGTTCACAGGGCAGGTCAGTTAATAGCTGATTCCGTGATGGTGGCGTCCAGATAACACGCGAGGATAAACAGCAAGTCTTTACCGCGCTGGGTAAGATGAATACTTCCGTCTGTTTGCTGTGCAATTCCCACATTGATCAAATGGGCAAAAAGCATACTGCCAAAGACGGGGTCTTCCTGATGCACTTCGGAATCAGCAAGGGAAGCGTAGTGCGTCAGTTGCTCTAATGTGTGAACAAGGCGTTTCCGGAGTTCCGTTTCCGGCAAGGAAAGCAGGTGCCGGCTGTATTTGGTGTCCAGATTGAGGATAAGGCGTTGATTTGCGTTCATGATTCCTCTGATTCATGGATTATTTTTTTGATGTAAGAACGGCTCCAGAAGCGTTTTCCGCGTTGGTCGCAAGGATTGTTTTTTACAAGGCGGGAGCATTGGGGATGGCGTTTGCGCTGGTTATAAAGCCATTGCTTGGAACACCCGAATTCATGGGTGATTTGATCCGTAGAAATATAGTCATCCGGCGTAGGCGCCGCGACAGGGGAAGGGTTGGCGGCTGTAGAACGGAAGATACTAGCCGCGCCAACGACAGCTAACTTGTCCCAGATTTTCTCTGTAACGAGTTCTGCTAGGGTGTTGAGTTCTTCCGGAGACATAGATGAAGGTGTTAACACCTTGGGTTAAAAAAATTATTTTTCCTGAACAAGATTTTCCTTTTCAGGTGTTAACACCTTGTGTATAAAAAATAAGCATTGTCCGGACACGGAACGATGTTGTTGTTTAGCTTGATTGAGTATTTTATGGTGTAGTTCCCTAGGCATGCGGATGCTAACGGTTTTTGTTGCGTTTGACCGCTTTTCTAGTTTCTTCTGCGATTTGTTCATAGTCTTCTGGGGTAAGAACAGTGTTTATGGTTTCGCGGATAAGGATTTCTATAATAAGATTTTTTACTGTAATTTTTCTTTCCTGGGCGAGTTTCTGTAGCCGTTTATGGAGAGTGCGCGGCATGCGAATTCCCACTAGGTGTTTGTCTGGGTCTGGCATGTTCGGCATAGTCATAGAGTAGAATTTGGTGTTAACACCGTCAACAAAAAATTATTCTTTGTTGATTATTCTTCATATGTATCTGATTTAAAAAGTTTAGCTAAGGGCGGTTAGTCGACTTTATGGGAATTAACGGGTGATTGCATAGAGTGATGGATTTGCTCTTCGGCCATCATTACTGCTTCCCGCATTATTTTTTTGTTTGTTTCCCTCATCGGATTATCAATTTGCTTGATGAGGTCATGAAGAGGGGTTCCCTTGATGCTTTCTAAAGATTGTAAACGTTGGTGTTCTTTTTTTTCTTCCTCTGCCCTTTCCAAGTCTTCTTGCAAGGGATTTTTTATGCCGGGAATAGTTGGGAATGTCGGACGCTTTGGAGCTTTAGTGAGCTGTTGTTTTAGTTTTGCTGTTTTATAGCGATAAATTTTTGTTAATGTAGTTAGGGTTATAATTATTATTAAAATTAGAATAATAGTGAGGAATGGGTTTATCCACATTGAAAAAAATCCTAAAAATATGAAGGAAATCGCAATGTATTTTGGTAAGTTTGAAGCTTTTTGAAATGCGACAATGGATGATTTGAGAATATTCCAGAGAACATAACCAAAAAATATTATAACTAAAATAGATATGATATTGAAAAAGAGGGACTGTAGATTATTCATGATAGAGAAAGCTATTTATGATTTTGTTCTTTCTTTTCAGTCGTCAATTTTTCTAACTTTTTTTTCAAGCGTTCTATTTCCTTTTCAAGTTCATGAATTTTGACGGTCTTTTCCATGTGAAGCATGCTGTCGTCCGGGCATTGCTGGGTGTGAGACAGCCAACGCCAGATAGTCAGGTGGCTTTTTTTCAAGAGTTCTTCCGCTTTGAGCACGGCGCGAGTGCGATTTTTCGCGCCGTACTCATTTTTAATCCATTCAATAAATTGTTCCGGTGTCATTCGTTGAACTGTTCTTTAACAAATTGTTCCGTGCGCCAGTTGATGAAAGCCTGCCAGACGCCAAGGCGCGGAGACCAGCGGAAGCCATATGTTTTCAATAAGGTACGGATTTCTTCTTCCGGTTTTCCGGGGAAGTGTATTCTGATTCTATTGTCCTGAGGGCATTTTTCAATGCGAATTCCTGATTTTGTTTCAATTTCTTCCGGTGCTGTTTCCTGCGCTTTTTTGACTTTGACAAGGCGGCTTTCCAACCTCTTTATTTCTGCAAGATTATTAGAAAGCTGCCAAGAAGGGAAGCCGATTCTGCCGCAGTAGTCCGGCGTAAGCATTTGGGCGGCGTTCTGTTCACTTATTCCCATTTTCAGCAATCCGGCACGCGCCTTTTCTTTGTCGCCTTTCGCCTTGCGAATGATGGCGTTTGCGGCTTTCATTGTTTCCTGCCATTCCCGGTAAGATGCAATTTTGGCTTCCAGCCGCTCCACGGCATCCGGATCGCTGGATTTGATAGGGGCTTTCGGGTCTTTATAGTAGCGGCGTTTGATCGATTTTTCCGTACGTTCTACAAAGTCCTGTATTTCTTTAGCTTTAGCATCTGCACAACGGTAACGTTTTTGCATGCGTGCTACCGGGAAGTTAGCAGGGCCGGTAATAACGGAAGAAGCGCAATTAGAATGAGAATGCAAATAGGCAAGAGTACGTGTTTTAAGACCTTCCCGGAAGCGTTCAAGTTCTTCCGGGATGTGGGCTTCATTTTCTCCGGCAAGGTATTTTTCAAGATGTTTGCGGAATTGTTCAATGGTATTTGCGTAATTTTGCCGTTCCATTTCTCCCCGTTTTTCAGGGGAGAAAGAAGTCCAGTAAAAAGCATTCGTTGCAATCGTTTGGGGAATGTCGTCAATATAAGAGTTCATCGTATAAGGCTTTCTTGTTTAATTGTTCGTTGAATTTAGGCGGCGTATTTTTCGTTGTCCGGAATAATAATACTGATGTATTTGTCTGCTTTACAGAAGCGGAGTTCGTAGCCGTCGAAGCCTTTGAACGAAGATGTCAGGGAAGTCAGTTTTTCCAATAGTTCATTTATTTTTTTCGGAGAACGGAGGGAGGCAATTTTCATAGAGATTTTCCATGCGTTAGCGTCAGGGGTTTCTCCGAACATAATAAATGAAACGCTTTGAGGTGCCACTTTAACACGTTTGTTCCAGCAATTTCTGATATTGACAAGGCCGGAAGTAACGGCGGTTGCTGTAATTAAGGTGATGATTTTCTTATTGTCGTTTTCTGTGTTCATGATTTTGTTCTTTCAGTTAATTATTAGTTGTTTGTCATTGGTTCATTGCTCCCTTTGACGAGTTCTTTATACTATCGTTACGACAGTAAAGCAAGAAAAAAGTTTCATATTTCAGAAAAAAATTGTTTTTTTGAAGGATGTGTGACAAAAGAAGTCTGTTCTGATTAGTTCTTTCAGGACATTCATTGCGAAAGGGCGGTTGCTTCGGTGGCCGCCCTTTTTCCGTTTTCAGATAGTATGACAAAATATTTTCCCTTTTCAGGTTGGCAGGAGTGAAGGCCCCTGAGGGGGCTTTGCGAGTGTCAAGCAGGCACGGAAGCGGGCAAGGCGCGGCGATAGTTTTTGCGCGGTTTTCCAATGGATTTCCGCAAGGTTTCTGACGGATTTCTTTATGCTGTGTTTTTGCTGTATGTTGCCGTTGAGATTGTTATGATTTTCGGCATGCTCCGATATCAGGATTTATCCATTTATTCTATCCAATAAGAGAGCTTTTAGACGTTTGTAACGTGGTTAGCTCATCCCGCGCCAACCGGATTTGATGCTCTCTCTCCTGTTTTTTTGAATGATTCCAGAGCTGGAACCATTATTTGGGGACTATTTTTTTATTGCCGTCCTGTGCTAAAGGTTCCCGCATGGAAATGTTGTTGCGAGCATTACGCGGTTTTTTCAGGCGTGTTCATTTATCCGCGCTGAATCAGGGTCAATTAACGGTCATGGTTGCTTTGGCTGACCGGGAACAAACATGCATGGAGGTTGCGTTAGAAACGGGTTTTGACCGGGAATATACGAGGCAGGTTCTCCAACGCCTGAGGCATCAGGGTGATGTTGTTTTGAGGCCTTACCGGTCTTCCGGTCATGGTCAGGTGGAATATATTTATACTTTGACAGAAAAAGGGTCTGATACTTTGCAACGGTGTTTCGGAGAGTTTGATGGACTGATGGCTTGCCTTGCCCGGAAAGAGAATGTTGAAGCTTTGAGGAATGCCGGGGGGACGCAAGAAGAAGAGAATACCAAGCCAAGGAAAAGTGAGGCTTTGCAAGATTTGATATAAGTTGTTGTAATGTAATTGATTGTTAGGAAATGTTAAGTGAGCGTGACCATATTTTTTGCGAGAAAGTGGCCTCCGGATTGATGGCGTATCAGGCTTATATTGAGGCAGGTTTTTGTTGCACCAGCAACGAATCCGCGCAGGCGGCGGCTTCCCGGAAGATGAAAGAGCCGGGAATCAAGGAAGAAATCAGGAAAATCCGTGAGCGTCTTTGTGATGAAAATTGCCTGACGCTGAAAGAAAAAAGGCTCAAGCTCGCGGAAATTGCGCGAGGAAAAGCGTTGTTTTCCGGTGATGAATCTTTGTTTGAGGTTCCGCCTTCCCATGCAGAGCGGATGAAGGCGATTGATTTGGATAACAAGATGATGGGTGATTACGCTCCGGAAAAGCAGGATGTGAGCATTCAAGGGCTGTTCTTTGAAGATTTGTTTGAATATGGAGAGGGGAGAGAAACAGTATCAGGAGGTTCTGAACTTCTGGAAGGAAAGACTGAATAACCGGCTTTGGCGGCTGGAACATCTATATTGGATCAAGAATGTTGACGGCATTGTTATTCCTTTCCGGCCAAATGAAGTACAGCGGAAGTTTCTGGAAAGGCAACATGGCCGCAACGCTATTTTGAAGGCTCGCCAGTTGGGCCTTTCTACGTTGGTAGGCGTGTTGATGGCTGATTTTGTATTTTGGAGTGAGAATAAGACTGCGGCAATTATTGATTGGCGACTGCCGGAGGGTCAGAAAAAACTTCTGGGAGTGCGGTTTCAATGGGAGCATCTGGATTATGTGCCGGAAGGGGCTGAGCGTGAACGGCGCATTATTGCGTGGCTGATGCGCGAGAAGAAGAGGCGTTTGGGAACGGTCAAGAAGGATGGGTCTATTGTGCCGGTGACAGCTACAGCTAATAAGCTGGCGTTCCGGAACGGGTCTGTGATTTATACGGATAATACATTTCGCGGAGGGACAACACAGTTCATGCACGTTTCCGAACTGGCCAAAATGGCCAAGCGGTTCCCGGACAGGGCAAGGGAAGTGGTGAACGGCGGG